>CETH01184591.1_pt1 | contig 74569 bp, 65 predicted proteins | sample 361461 | NCBI WGS metagenome assembly CETH01 (sample SAMEA2622695, study PRJEB7988) | marine metagenome | isolation source: saline water (ENVO:00002010), including | reverse complement strand
AACAATTAATAACAATTAATAGAGTCCGCTGCTTTCATCCAAATTGAGTAATATAACAGTTTAAGTTTATAGTTTCTTTTATCCTCCGGCTATTACTTCACCAGCTTGTGCTGATTCTAAATTCATGGAAAATTCAGCAGCTGCTTGTGAGCGGATATCATCTATTTTTTCGGAGGCGGTCTTAGCTGTTTGTGAGTCAGCATAATGTGTAATAACCATCATAGATAAATCACCTGTTCTAACCATACTAACGCTGGTAGCTCCAAGTGCTTTAATCATGGGCACAAACTTTTGTTGTGCAACTTCAATCATAGATTCATCATAATTATCCATAGTCCAATTTGAGACTGTAACAAAGGCCATTATTATTCTCCTGAATTATGTTGATAAAAGAAAAAATTATTTAATAATTGATAAAGTAATAAAATACGAAAAAGTTATTTCAGTTTTATTTATAATAAGAGTTAGTATATATAAAAATCTATTCAGATAAATGTATAAGCTGTTTAGTTTTTAAAGAATCTATTGGGATCAAGGGATTTTTTAAGTTCATTTTCCTCGCTTTTAGGTGAATAGGTTCCGGGACATATCATATCTGCTGCAAGCACTCCCATATAAGGGGCTGTTTGAATGCCGTAACCGCCTTGTCCAGCTAACCAAAAAAAATCTTTGTGTTGATAATCAAAACCAACAGCAGGGTCTCGATCAGGTGTAAAAGTTCTCAAGCCTGCCCAACTTGAACCAATTGACTTTGCTTCAAAATCTAAAGCATTTTTAATACGATCCATTCCCAAAGCAATATCGTACTCTTCAGGATAAACATCTCTCGGAACATCATTTATTTCATCTGCTGGTGACCCTATAATTGATCCGGTCTCCGGCTTTATGTAAAAATTTTCCTCGCAGTCAATCACTACAGGCCAGTTTGAGTATTGCCATTTTTTTTCATCAAATGAAAATGCAGTCCTTCGTAAGGGCCTAAGTCCAATTTTTTTACACCCAGCTAACTCTGCCACTTGATCCGCCCAAGCGCCGGCAGCATTAATAATTTTATTGCAATATATGATAAGCGAATCGCATTCAACTATATATTGGCCAGATGAATTATCTATTTTTTTTACCCTCTGAGACATGTGAATAGTCCCATTAGCTTCTTTAAGTCTCTGTATATAATAGTTATGTAGTAACGAAACATCTATGTCCTGTGCTTCAGAATGGTAAAGCGCTTGAGATAAATATTCGGAACGAAGGGCGGGCACTATTTCTTGGGCCTCTTTTTTGCCAAGTTTAGACACTTTAAGACTCTCATTTAGCTCAATATTAAGTTTTTCTAGTTCTGCACTTTGATCTTCGCGTGCGATGAACAAAAAACCCCTGGAGCTGAGTATATTCTGAGTCAGGTCTTTCTCGGCTTTTTTAAATAGTGGAGAACTTTTTTTTGTTAGCTGTCTTATAATTCTAGACCCATAAGATTCTGCATAAACGGCAACAGATCTACCTGTTGAGTGGTATCCCAAGTTCTCCTCAGCCTCTACTAAACAGACATCTGTTCTTGTAATAAGACTCGCCGCTACTGATGCTCCTGCAATACCGCCGCCAATAACTAAAATATCTGTTACAATTTTATTCATTAACTATTCTTATACTTCTATCAGTATAGCTCTCACTGGTGATGCCTCAGCTCCATTGAATTTTAGTGGTAAGCACATGAGTGTATACTCCCCTTCAGGTATAGACTCCAGGTTGATAGCTTCTACAATTATAACTTCATTGCCTAGTACTTCTAGGTGGCTTGGAAATTTATCGTCGTCACTTTTTTCAATGGTTATATAATCAATACCAATGACAGAAGTGCCGATATCACAGGCTTTTTTTGCTGCTTCGGGAGTAAGATAGACGTAATCTGGAACATATTTTGCAGATTTTACGAGCCCATCTCTTGAGTTTCGTGTTTTGAATAAGACTCCGTCTCCAGGCTTTACTCTGTCCCAGGCGACATCTTCAACAGTTATTGCGTTGGGGTTCATAATTTCTATTACATGTACATGGAATATAAAATCTTCGACTTTGTAGTGATTAAGGGTTTTTCCTTTAGTGTAAAAATGATACGGAACGTCAAGATGTGTACCTGTATGGCAGCTCATCTCAATTTTTGATAAGTTACAAAACGAATCTTCTGAATTTAATATAAGATTTCTGTCGTATTCAGTATCACCAGGAAAGTCCACATGTTCCTTGCCTATCTCTACACTAATGTCATAAATTTTATTCTTTAAAATGTTACTCATAATTAAACCTCTTTCCTTTTCGACACATCAAATCTTTCATCAACTTCGCAAGACATAGCTGTAGCCATAGCGTTTGTTTTATTTGCAAGTAGTACTACCTGCATAAATTCGCTATACATTTCGTCGGTCATTCCAGCTTTACGCGCTGCCAGAGTATGGGTATGAATGCAGTAATCACAATTATTCATTATAGAAACGGCAACATAGATCATCTCTTTATAAAGATATGATATTTTTCCATCGGACATTATTTTTTTAACTTGTGACCAGGTTTCTTCCAAGGATTTCTCATCGTGCGATAAATCTTTCCAGAAATTATTTATGTAGTCAGTATTTCTGGTCTGCTTTATATCTTCAAATACATCATTAACTTGATTGCTAATAGTTCTTTCTACCGTAGTCATTTGCTTCTCCAATCTTTCTGGCCAGGTATTTAATTGACTCTATAATTAAATAGAACCCATCTTTAGTTTTAGGCAAGTCACAAGAGTAACTAGATAATTATATGGAATCTTTATCAGTTAGAATCATTCGTCCAAAGAAATTTCTACTTTCCATTAATTTATGGGCTTCAGCTGCCTCTGATAGATGGAATGTCTTATGAATGACAGGTATTAGTTGTTTATTAGCCATTAAACTTAGGACTTTGCTGGCGTGTGCTTTTGTTGATCTACCTGCACCGTGAACAGTTATGTGTTTTCTAAAAAATTCAACGAAATCAACTTCTACTTGTTCTCCTCCATGAGCGCCAATAACTACAACCCGCCCTCCAGGGGTTATGGCACCTATTGTTTGTTTCAGGATGGTTCCGCCTATCATCTCCAATGCACAGTCTATACCCCGGCCATTTGTTAAATCCTTACAGCAATCTTCTATATTGTCAGTGGTATAGTTTATTACTTCATCGGCCCCAAGGGCTCTTGCCCTTTCAAGTTTTGAACTTTCTCCAGCAGCAGCGATAACTCTTGCTCCCGCTAATTTTGCAACTTGAATGGCTGCGGACCCAACACCACCGCCAGCTGCGGTAATCAATACACTTTCACCTGCAGAAAGGCTTGCTGCTACTATTAACGACTCCCAAGCTGTTGCAAAAGGTAGTTGGCCTGCTGCTGCATCAATATCGCTTAGTGTTTCGGGTATGCGAATTAAGTCTGTGGATTTGCATTTTAAATAATCTCCATAACCCCCCCAAACTGTGACACCAAGAATTTCAGCTCTTTCACAAATATTTTCTTTTCCTTCCAAACAATTTTGACAAGTATTACAGGTCAAAAGGAAATGGGGAGCAACTCGATCTCCAATAGAAAAATTTGATACTCCATCGCCCAACTCAGCTATTTCACCACATGCATCTACACCCATTACCCATGGAAATGGCTGCTCTATACCAAATATACCTTTACGAAGGTCTGTATCGCAGTGATTTACTGCGCGTGCTTTTACTCTGATTAAAACCTCACCGACTCCCGGCTTAGGCGTTTCTACTTCTTCATATGAAAGACTTGAAAAACCCTCAGAATAATTATGGATAATAGCAGCTTTCATATTTTAATCTCCTGATATTTGAGCATTGCAGATTGCAAAATAGAGTTATTATTTTTATTTTTGTCTATTAATTCTTTTAAGGCAGTCTGTGCAGAACGGTAGACTATTGTGTGTCTATATATTAGTTGATTAATATCAGTTTCATATCCTCCTCCAATAACACAAGCAATTGGTATTCTATTATCTAAGCATATCTTGATAGTCATCCAATCTCTTATTTGAATCCCTTCGTTGCTAAGAGATAAGTTACCAAGCTTATCATTTTTATGGACATCTACCCCGGCATTAAAGAATACTATATCGGGTTTAGATTTATGAATAATTTTTGGTAAGTTAGTCGCTAGGCACTTAATATAATCTTCATCAGTTACGCCTTTAGGAAGTCCTATATCAAGATCGCTTACTTGCTTTTCTGTTGGGTAATTGTCTTCACAGTGGATTGAAAATGTAAAAACAGATGGGTCATCACGAAAAAAACAAGCCGTGCCATCACCTTGGTGTACATCAAGGTCTACAACTAGTGCCTGCTTGATTTTTTTATTGTATTGAAGATTTTTTATAGCCACAGCTACATCATTAAATACGCAAAATCCAGCTGCGTGGCCAGGGTGGCTGTGATGACTGCCCCCAGCTGTATTACATGCTATCCCATACTGAAGGGCTAATTTAGATGTCAGAATTGTTCCACCTACAGCCGCTCTAGATCTTCTTACTATCTCTGGTGTGCACGGGAATCCTAAACGACGCTCTGCAGATTTATCCAAACGGCAATGAATCACTTTTTCAATATATTGATCTTCATGTGCGAGGCTCAATTGTGATAGAGTGGCTGGTTGAGGAGTTGAAACCTCAGTTTTTAAGATAACTTTATCCTCTATAAGTTTATCTTTTATGAGCCCAAACTTTTCCATAGGGAATCTATGTCCAGGCGGTAGGGCAGTCACATAATGTGGATGAAAGACGATTGGTAGAATTTGATTCTGATCTATAATCACATCTGAGCCCAATGTTTAGTTTCTATAAATTATTTTAATAACAAGAGGACATTTTCGGGAGGTCGGCCAATCACAGCTTTTTCTCCTCTTATGACAATAGGCCTTTCTATTAGCTCAGGGTATTCTGACATTGTTTTTATTAACTTGTCTTTAGGAAATTTAGGGTCACTTAATCCAAGGTTTTTATAAGCAGCTTCACTTTTGCGCATGATATCTCTTGGCCCCATATCTAGCCTATTTAGAATAAGTTTTAAGGTTTTTACACTAGGAGGATTCTTGAGGTATTCAACAACAGTATATGGTGATCCATTTTTATCTAATATAGCAAGTGTCTGTCGAGATTTAGAGCACCTTGGATTATGATATATTATAATTGACATATTGCTTCTTCCTCTCAAAAAGACATTACTCTAATCTTTTCTCCAGATTTCTGTTGCTTTGATTCTCATAAAAATTATTAGCAGTATGGCACAATTAAGTTAAATTTATACAGTCAATTAGATCAAGGTATAAATTATAATAATAAATAGAAATATTACTACTAAGCTTGTCTCGCAAGTTGATGTAGATTATCTATTCTTTGACCCGCATCAAAGGAAATCAGTTTTTTAATCTCTAAACTATTTAATATTAGTGAAAGTGAATTAAATGAGAATGTCTGGGGCCATGAGTTCTATAAATTGGCTTGGTATGCGCACTCTTTATTTAAAGGAGTGTAGGAGATTTTTAAAGGTGACTCTACAAACAGTATTGGCTCCTACCGTTACATCTATGTTATTTCTAGCAATATTTTCTTTGGCAATTGGCAATTCGTTTATACAAATTGATGGAGTTAATTTTCTTACTTTTATGGCTCCTGGTTTAATAATGATGACTATGATGCAGAATAGTTTTTCCAATACTTCCTCATCACTAATGTTAGCTAAAATCCAGGGGAACGTTGTGGACATATTGATGCCCCCTCTTAATGCTTTTGAGTTGTTAGCTGGGATTGTTGGAGCCGGAGTAACCCGGGGTTTGATATGCGGTTTGGTTTTATCCTTAGTTATGCTCCCCTTTGTTGATTTACAATTGTATCAACCAATATTACTAATATATTATTCAGTAATGGGATGTCTTCTTCTCTCTCTAGTGGGAGTTATCACAGCAATTTGGGCAGAAAAATTTGATCAATTAGCGGCTGTAACAAACTTTATGATTACTCCACTAGCATTCTTGTCGGGGACGTTTTATACGATACACAGATTACCAGAGCCATTTTTTACTGCGAGTCAGTTCAATCCATTCTTTTACCTTATAGATGGATTTCGTTATGGGTTTATCGGAGATTCTGATGGTTCTATAAGTGCTGGAATTTTTATAGTTTTAGGAATTAACATTATACTTTGTATAATAGTCCATAGAATAATTAAAAGAGGCTGGAGATTAAAGACATAAATTATTTATGAGCGGCATAATTCTTTAGACTTGCTAGCTTTTTGGTTGAAACGGCATGGAGTGTATTAATGTCTTCAAATTTGATGGCAAATTATGGTCGGTTTGAGCTAGGCTTTGATAGGGGCGTAGGTTCATACTTATATACTCCAGAAGGAGATCGATACCTTGACTTTGCAAGTGGGATAGCTGTGACTAGTTTAGGTCATTCTCATCCGGCTTTGCTTGCCTCAGCAAACAAACAGTTAGAAAAGCTTTGGCATGTTTCTAACTTGTATACTATTGAATCTCAGTCAAAGTTAGCAGAGCGACTATGTAAAAATTCATTTGCTGATAAGGTTTTCTTTTGTAACTCTGGTGCTGAAGCAGTAGAGGCATCACTAAAGCTTGCGCGTATTTATCATAATTCTTCTGGTGCAAAAGATCGTTGGAAGGTTATTTCTTTTCGTAATGGTTTTCATGGCCGTACATTTGCAACAATAGCAGCCTCGGGGCAACCAAAGTACCTTAAAGGCTTCGGGCCGGTTTTTGATGGTTTTACACAAGTAAATTTTTTAGACATTGAAGCTGTGCGTTCTGTAATTGACTCTGAGACAGCGGCAATATTAGTTGAGCCAATTCAGGGTGAGGGAGGTATTCATGTGGCAAGTGATTCATTCTTGAAAGAATTAAGAGAGATATGTGATAAAAATGATCTTTTATTAATTTTTGATGAAGTTCAGTGTGGAGTTGGAAGAAGTGGTCGTATGTGGGCTCATGAATGGTCAGGAGTTAAACCTGATATCATGGCAACTGCAAAAGCTCTTGGGGGCGGTTTTCCTATAGGTGCTTGCATGGCTATTGAGGAAGTAGGTAATGCATTTATACCAGGCACGCATGGCTCAACATTTGGTGGCAACCCGGTGGCGAGTGCTATAGCTAATACTGTTTTAGACATAGTTGATGAAAGAGAATTTTTGCAGAATGTAACTAATGTAGGAGATATCTTAGTTAGTAACTTACAGGAAGTTATTAAGAGGAGTAGTATAATAAGTGAAATCAGAGGAAGAGGTTTAATGGTAGGCCTTCAGTGTTTAATCCCAGCTGGAGATGTTATATCAGCTTTTAGGAAACAAAAATTACTTTCAGTTGGTGCAGAGGGCAATACTGTTAGATTTCTACCACCACTAATTATAAACGAATTAGAAGTTAATGAGGCTTGTACTGCTGTTAGTAAGGCATTGCAACGATTGGAGTGCTGATCTTGCCGAGAAATTTTATAGACCTTGATACTTTTGATCCTGCAGAGCTTCGCTCCTTGGTTCAGTGTGCGAAAGAACTTAAAAATAATATCTTAAGTGCTAAGGATTCACTTGCTGGGAAAACTTTGGCCATGATTTTTGAAAAGCCATCAACTCGCACGCGAATTTCTTTTGATGTTGCAATGTCAAAACTGGGTGGACGTGCAGTAGCATTATCACCTTCGGATTTACAGTTGGGACGAGGGGAGAGTCTGAGTGATACAGCGCAAGTACTTTCACGATATGTTGATGCAATTGTCCTTAGAACGAGCCGTCATAATTCTCTAGAAGAACTTGCTGCAGCTTCGAGTATCCCGGTTATAAATGGGCTTACAGATAGAACTCATCCATGTCAGCTGTTAGCTGATATTCTTACATTTGAAGAGCATGTAGGGCCAATTTCTGGAAAAAAAATAACTTGGCTTGGTGACGGTAATAATGTTGCAGCAACATGGATTCAAGCTGCTGCGCAATTTAATTTTGACATGCAAATTGGTTGTCCAGATAGCTTAAGGCCTCAGAAGAAAATCGTAGATTGGGCAAGAAGCATGGGTGCAACTATAGAAATAACCGAGGATCCTATAGCTGCAGTAAAAGGTGCGCACTGTGTGGTAACAGATACTTGGGTGTCCTTATCTGATGAGCAAAGTAAATCTATTGATTTATTAAAGCCTTTCCAGGTTGATAGTAAGAAGATGGAAGCAGCAGCAGATGGTGCAATTTTTATGCATTGTCTTCCTGCTAAAAGAGGCCAGGAGGTAACAGAAGAAGTTCTGGAGGGGGCAGCATCAGTTATTTTTGATGAGGCCGAGAATCGTTTGCATGTACAAAAGGCAATTCTACTCTGGTGTCTTGCACCTGATGGATTGTTCTAAAGCGCAGAATTTATGAGTCAAACCGGAGATTTAGTGTTACCTTTCTTGTTGGGATCTTCTTCAATTAGCGGACGTATTGTAAAACTAGGAACTGAGCTTGATAGGGCTATAAAGCAGCATAACTACCCTAAAAATATTTCCCTTGCTCTAGGCGAGTTTTTGGCTCTCGGATCAATGTTAGCCGCAACAATAAAGTTTGATGGTAATCTTAAAATTCAGACACATTCTGATGGACCATTGGGCATGTTAGTGGCCGATATTTCAAATAGTGGAGTGGTAAGGGGTTATGCCAATTATGACGAATCTTATGACAAGGTATCAAACTCAGATTTTTCTTTTAATAATTTGAGTTTTAACGATCTAGTAGGCTCGGGATATATGGCCTTAACCATAGACCAAGATAAAAATAAGCAATCATACCAAGGCGTAGTTGAATTAAAAGGAGATTCGCTGGCGTCTTGTGCAAAGTCATATTTTCTCCAATCAGTTCAGGTAAAGACAGACATTATACTTGCTGCAGAATACACCGAACGGGGTTGGCGGGCTGGAGGAATTATGGTCCAAAAAATGCCTCTTGAGGAAGGTGGGGATAAGGTATCTGATAAATATATCTTAGATTTAGATAAAGAGGACTGGGATAGGGCTGTTATTCTTATGGGTAGTATGAGAATTAGCGAGCTTTTAGATGAAGAAATATCTGCAGATCAGCTTGCTTTCCGTTTATTTCATAATGAGGGTGTGAGGGGCTTAGAGGCGCAGAAAATAAGGTTTGGTTGCTCCTGTTCTCGTGATCGATGCGAAAGGGTATTATCAACATTACCTAGAGAGGAAATAGAGGAAATGGTCAAGAATGGAGTATTAACTATGGTGTGTCAGTTTTGTAACTCTGTGCATACTTTTGATGTGTCGTCTCTCGACGCATTAATATCAAGTTGATATCATAGGCTAGTCTAATTTTTAGGTAATCTAGTGTTATATGAATGGAGCATATAGGTGAGTAGTTTTTCACTTAGATTTTTTGTAATTACCGCTTTTAGCTTAGTACTATTAATTTTCTCTGGTTGTACTACTACGGTGAAGCGTCCTGAATTTAAGGAAATGGCATTTTCTCATTTACCTATAATAGCTTTTGATGTTGGGCATATTGAAGTTGTTGAGAATTATCGATCACCATTAATTAGCCCAAATATCGAACATAATTTTCCGATTCCGCCCATCGTCGCAATAAAAAGATGGGTTAGGGATAGGGTTGAAGCAGTTGGTGATAACGGCGTTTTGCAAATTTCTATTATTGATGCTAGCGCGAGGAGTTATGAACTTGAGACTAATCAGACTATTGAGGGTTGGTTTACTACTGAGCAGGCAGAGAAAATTGAAGCACGTATAGAAGTTAGTTTTAAAATTCTTCGTAATGGAATCACTCAAGATTTATATGCAAATGCAGAAGCAGAGCGTTCCCGAACCCTTCCAGAGGGTGCATCACTTAATGATAGAGATATGGTTTATTTTGATCTTACTGCAGCTCTAATGAATGATTTTAACGCCACAATGGAGCAGTCTTTAAGAAAATACTTAAGTGATTATCTAAAATAGTACTAGATCAATAAGTTTCATACAATTTGGTATTTCTACAAAATTCTAATAATCTTACAAGAAAATCATTGCACTCTTTTATCTGTGATAACTCAATAAATTCATTTGGTTTATGAGCCTCATTAATGCTACCGGGGCCGCAGATTACTGTAGGAATCCCTGCAGATTGGAAAAGGCCTGCCTCAGTTCCAAATGAGACTACCCCGGTCTTATTTTTTTGTGCCAGTTTCAACACTAGCTCTTGGAGAGATGATTCTTTATTGGGAATTAAGTTAGGAGCTCGGGTTTTTGCCTCAGTTTTAATCGAAGCTTTTGGGTATACATACTGCATTTCAGGAAGAATTGATTCAGTTATATATTCCTGAAACCGATTAATTATTTCATCTGGGTCTGACCCTGGCACTAGGCGATATTCCCAACTAAATGTACACTCCTTTGGAATGATGTTCTGAGCTGTGCCACCACTTATCAACCCAACATGTACAGTCGTATAGGGTGGGCTAAACCCACTATTGGGTTCTATTCTATCGTTCCTCATTTGATCGCCTATTTGCATAAGAAAACTTATTAGTTTAGCAGAATACTGAATTGCATTGACGCCTAAGTGAGTTGCACTGGAATGTTGTTCAAAACCTTTGACTGTAGTGTGAAAACCAAATACGCCTTTATGAGCATTAACTACTTCCATATTAGTTGGCTCACCAACAATACATGCCATTGGTTGTGTGGGAAGATTTGTCAAATTTTTAATCATACTCGGTGCCCCAAGGCATCCAACCTCCTCATCATAAGAAAATGCAAAGTGTATTGGTATATTAAGTGGTCTGGATACTATTTTAGGGATAAGAGCAAGAGCTATTGCACAAAAACTTTTCATGTCGGCTGTGCCACGACCGTATAAACGGCCATTTCTTTCTACTACTGAAAAGGGGTCTGACAACCAATCCTGGCCATCTACTGGAACAACATCAGTATGCCCGGAAAGGACTATACCAGGTAACTCTTTAGGTCCAATTGAGGCCAGAAGATTTGCTTTTCTATTTGTTTCATTGGGTATAAGGGTTGATTCTATTCCATGGAGTTCTAAATAGTCCTTAATAAAGTTTATCATTTCCATATTTGATAAGTAACTGGTTGTATTAAATGATATAAGAGTCTCTATCATTTCAGTAGGGGAATACAATTTATTTGGCATACGGCCTCCAACAAAAGATCAGTCTTCTTCGCTTTCGGATCATTTTATAGTGACCGAGGTAAAGCTAGCTGACAAGACATTACAGCATGTTTACATTTCATGTTGTCTGATTAGTTTTAATATTTCTAGTATTGGATAGTCTCTCATGAAGATCTCAAGAAAGTGGCTGCGAAGAATTACACCAATTCTGGTTTTAGTACTTGCAGTACTGATTGCTAGCTATTTTTTAGCTACTAAACCACAAATTACTCTTTCTCCACCTGAAGAGAAAGAATGGCTAGTCGATACCAAGTTAGTAATTATTGGGGATCAGGATTCACCGATTAGCGCATATGGGGAAATTCTTTCTGAGCGCGATGCTGATATGCGCGCCTTAGTTTCTGGAGAAGTTATTGAGGTTAGTTCCGCATTTAAAGATGGCGGCTTAGTGCGCTCTGGAGAAATGCTAGTACGTATAGATCCTTTTGTATTCAAATCGGCAGTGAGTGAATCAGAAGCTGTCTTGGTTGCCTCACAGGCACGTCTGAGTGAGTATAGGGCCCAATATAGAGCTGAGGAAATTGCAATAGTTGAAGGCCAAGCTCAACTTAACCTGGCGCTTCGTGAGCTCGATAGAAGAAAACAACTATTTGCAAAGGATGTAGTGTCAGAAAAACATGTTGATGATGCTGAGTTATTGGTTAGTGAAAGAAACCGTCAGGTATCCTTATCACTTGAGTCCATGCAGGCTTTGGCTGCACGAATTGAAGGACAAGTAGCAGAGATTACTCGGGCAAGGGTTCTTCTAAGTAGAGCCCAAAATGATTTAGAAAAAACAGTTCTTAGAGCTCCTTTTGAAGGCTATTTAACAGATACTGAGGCTACTATAGGTAAGCGGCTTAGTGTTAACGATAGAGTGGCCGGTTTGTTGGATTCCAATTCATTGGAAGTGGGCTTTTATTTATCTGATGCTGAGTATGGAAGAATTCTTGATTCTGATGATGATACAGCTTTGGAGGGCCGTTTAGCAGAAGTTTTTTGGAGAGTCGGAGGAAGAGTCTTCAAGTTTCCCGCTGTAATAGAGAGAATTTCAGGAAAGGTTGAGGCTCAAACTGGGGGTTTGAGAGTTTATGCAGCAGTAGATACTTCTCGTGAGGATATTCAGATTCGTCCTGGGACATTTGTTGAAGTGGTTGTTTCAGGGCCAGTATACGGAAAGTCAGCAAAGCTTCCTGAGAGCGTTCTATATAACGATAATACGGTGTATGTAGTAAAAAATAATCGTTTGACCAAGCGTCAGGTGACTTTGCTCGCTCGTTTTGATCGTATGGTTATAATTCGTGGTCAATTACAGGATGGCGAGTATGTAGTAACTAGTAGATTTTCTGAAATTGGACCAGAGCTGAAAGTTAGAATTAAATGATTTTCTCGCAATTTAATTTAGAAAATGAGGCATAGGGGAGTGCAGAAACAAGGCCTAATTGATTTGTTTGTGCGCCATCGTACTGCTGCAAACCTTTTGATGGTCTCATTTATCATTATTGGAGTAGTAGCTTTTGCTAAACTGAACACTCAGTTTTTTCCAACATTTAGCATAAATTGGGTAACGGTTTCAGTGAACTGGCCCGGTGCTGCTGCTGAGGATGTTGACTCAAATGTTATTAGTATAGTTGAGCCTGAAGTTCGATTTATCGATGGAGTAAAGCGAGTTGTTTCTCAATCTTCAGAAAGTGGAGGTTGGGTAGCCATTGAGTTTGAGCAGAGTGCAGACATGCAGACCGCTCTAGCTGATGTGGAAACAGCTATGTCGCAGATAAACAACCTACCAGAAGGTAGTGAAAGACCAATTATTCAGAGAATATATAATTATGAAACTATTGCTAGGCTTGTTGTATCCGGGCCATTTTCTGAAGGTTCTTTGAAATCTCTAGCTAAAGGAATTCGAGAAGGGCTTCTTGCTGATGGTATTGATAAAGTCGATCTATTTGGATCTAGAGACGAAGAAATCTGGGTTGAAGTTCCGCAGGGTATCTTACGTCAACTAGATATTACTACGGAATATATTTCAGAAAAAATAGCTGAGTCATCTATTGATGTTCCATCAGGTATATTGCCAGGTTCCAATGAGAAACAGGTTAGAAGTGTTGGATTGGCTAAAAGTATCGAAGAGCTGAGAGAAATTGAGGTTATTTCTTCGTCTGATGGGAGGAAAACCCTTATTGGAGATATTGCGAATATTTATGACACATTTGATGAAAAAGGTATTGAAACTATTCGTAAGAATAACCCTGCAATAGAGCTCCATATAAGGCGTGCATTAACGTCAGATGCCCTAGATCAGTCTTCTCGCTTAGATAACTTTCTTGATCAACTTGTCCCTACTCTGCCGCCAAGTATACAAATAGAAAGGTATAGTGATACGGCGGAGATGATTGAAGATAGAATAAATTTGCTTTTACGTAATGGGGCTAGTGGCCTTGCTTTAGTCGTTGCAGTTTTATTCGTTTTTCTTTCTGGTCGTGTGGCATTTTGGGTTGCGATAGGTATCCCAGTCTCTTTGCTGGCTACATTGGGCGTAATGCTTGCAATGGGCCAGAGCATAAATATGGTTAGTCTTTTCGCAATAATTATGGCTCTTGGTATAATTGTTGATGATGCAATAGTTGTTGGCGAACATGCCGTAACACGGAGGGAAAAAGGAGATGATCCGGTTGTTGCTGCAACTGCCGGAGCCAAGAGGATGCTTGCTCCTGTAATGGCTGCATCTTTGACTACAATTGCTGCTTTTGCTCCTTTATTACTGATCTCAGATATTATTGGTCAGATTATATATGCCATTCCAATGGTTATAATTGCAGTGATAATAGCTTCCTTATTCGAGAGCTTCTTAATATTACCTGGGCATTTGAGAATGGCTTTGAAAAAAAATCCATCATCTGAGAACAGGTTTGCGCGATGGTTTAATCCTCGTTTTAATTCATTTCGTGATAATACTTTTGACCGCTTAGTCACAGGGTGTTTAAAGTGGCGGTACCTGACTATTGCATGTGGTTTGGGTTTAATAATTATAGTTTTTGGAATTATATCAGGCGGAAGACTGGATTTTGTTTTCTTTCCTTCTCCAGAATCTGACACAGTTTACGCTAATGTAATTTTTGCAGAGGGCACTGATCGGTCAGAGACTCGCCAAATGATTGCCGAGTTAGAGCGCTCTCTTTTAGTCGCCGAATCTCAATTGGGGGTAAGCCCGGGCGAATTAGTTGTGATGAGCTTTGGTCAGATTGGGCAGAGCGTTGGGAGAGAAGATAATCCAATAAAAATGAATGGCAATCATATTGCAGGAATGAGAGTAGAATTAATTCCTTCGGACTCGAGACATATCCGAACACAGCAGTTTATCAAAACATGGAGAGCTGAAACCAGGTTAATGTCTGGGACTGAGTCATTTTCAATTTTTGAAGAACAAGCAGGTCCACCAGGTCGTGAAATAGATATTCGTATTACAGGATCAGATTTGACCTCATTAAAAATGGCTTCATCAGAAGTCAAAGAATTAATATATCGTTTCCCGGGTGTTAGTAATCTAGAGGATGATTTGCCTTACGGAAAAACAGAGATGATTTTGGAAGTAACGCCAAGAGGTAAGGCATTGGGATTTTCGACAGATAGTCTTGGACAGCAAGTCCGTAATGCATTTGAAGGTACTGTCGCGAAGCGTTTCCCAAGGGGAGATGAGGAAGTTTTAGTAAGTGTGAGGTTGCCACGTGAAGAAATGAAAGAATCTTTAATAAAGAAGTTGTATCTTAGATCTCCAGAAGGCGTATTTGTCCCTCTATCAGAGATAGTAGACTTCCGTGAAGCACAAGGCTTCGCTCAGATAAAGCGTGAAGATGGTCTAAGAATGGTTTCTGTCATTGGTGAAATAGACCAGTCTATCAGTAATACCGATGAAATCCTTAGCAGTGCAAAAAATTCAGGACTTCACGATATTGCTTTAAAATATAATGTAAATATTACTTTCAAAGGGAAGGCAGAAGAGCAGGCGAATACATTAGCAGATATGAAAATTGGTGGAATGGTTGGTCTGGCTGCGATCTATCTAATTTTAGCAGCAGTATTTTCTAGCTATTCTATACCAATTTTTGTTATGGCAGTTATCCCTTTTGGAGCGATAGGAGCTGTTCTAGGACATTTAGTTCTTGGTCACGACGTAACCATACTTTCAATGGTTGGCTTATTAGGATTATCTGGAATTGTGGTAAATGACTCTATAATACTTGTAAGAGCAGTTCAGGATAGGGTCAACAAAGGCCAGTCATTAATGGAGGCCCTTTCTGGCGGAGCCAAGGATCGCCTAAGGGCGGTAATTCTTACATCTGTCACCACAATATTTGGATTAATCCCACTATTGTTTGAGACGAGTTTGCAGGCGCAATTTTTAAAACCTATGGCTGTTACTATAGTATTTGGCCTTATGGCTTCGACTATTATAGTACTAATTTTAGTTCCGACTCTATTAGCAATAAGGGGAGATATTGGATGGTTATTTAGTCGCGCCAAAAATGGGGAACCAACAATACCAGAATAGTAAATAATTCTAATCTACCGATTAGCATAGCAAAAGATAGTACCCATTTAGCTGCATCTGGAAGGGGTTGAAAATTACCATGTGGTCCAATTATATCTCCCAAACCTGGGCCAACGTTAGATATTGCTGTAGCAGCTCCTGAGATGCTAGTAACATAATCAAGACCCATTAGGGACAGCACAAGTGATACTAAACCGAATCCAAGAATAAATAGGAAAAAGAAGCCCATTACTGCAGCTGGAACCTCTTCCGGAACAGGACGCCCATTAAATTTCATAGTAAACATACCATGTGGCTGTATTAATTTAAGAAGTTGCATTCTAGCAGTGCCGTATAAGACCTGAATCCGAAATACTTTTATTCCCCCTGTTGTTGCTCCAGTACATCCGCCAACAAACATAATTAAAGTGAAGAGTGGTAGTGCAAATGCTCCCCATAAGTTGAAATCTGCAGATGAGTACCCAGTTCCTGTCATTACAGAGATTGCATTAAAACTAGCTAATCGAAGCGAGTGGCCAAGGTTTCCGTCCCCATTTGCCCACAGCCACCCAGTGAGTGCTAGGGTTGCGCAAAAAGCAATTCCAAGGAACCAGCGTACTTGAGTATCTTTGAGCAGGGCTTTAAATCCACCTCTCACTGCTTGTAAATAAAGCACAAAAGGAAGTGAGCCAAGAATCATAAATACTGTAGATATCCCCTCTATTGTTGGGCTATTAAAGTGTCCTATAGAGGCATCAAGAGTAGAAAATCCACCTGTGGCTATAGTTGTCATTGAATGGCATACGGATTGGAAAAGAGTCATTCCGGCTGCCCAGTAAGCAAAAAAATTAATTACTGTAAGTCCAAAGTAAACCAAAAATATTGCTCCTGCGAGTTCAGCTGCTCTGGGAAGTACTTTCTCAGATTGGTCGGAGCTTTCTGTTCTGAATAGTTGCATCCCCCCAACTTGAAGTAATGGAAGAATAGCTATGGCTGTAACGATAATTCCTATCCCACCAAGCCATTGAAGTAGGGCTCGCCATAAGAGTATGCCTGGAGGTGCGTTATCTAGTCCTGAAATAACTGTTGACCCTGTAGTAGTAAGCCCACTCATAGCCTCAAAATATGCATCAGCGTAGCTTAAACCCAGGTCACTGAAGACGAATGGTAGTGCAGCAAAAGCTGGTATAATAATCCAACTGAAGGTTGTTAAGACAAAGGCTTGCCTAACAGTAATGACCGTTTTGCTACTCCGGTTTACCAGAGTAAGACAGCCACCCAGGAATAATGAAAATAATGCTGCTGCAAGAAAAACCTGCCAATCAGGGTTACTAGCGATTCCATCAGCTATAGCTGGTATCATCATTGCAAGCGAGAGTGTTATCAGCAAAATGCCGATTACAAGAAAAATAGGTCGAAAATCTCTTACAGAGCCCATCATAGGGCTCCTATTCCCTATATGAGTTTATGCTTTGCCGTTAAACGGCATGCATTTACTTGTTTTAGGCTACGCATTTGATTTTCCAATCATATTGAAAAACTCTTGTCGTGCAGAAGGATCATCACTAAAACTTCCTAGCATTCTACTAGTTACCATACTGACCCCTGGTTTTTTTATGCCCCGTGTAGTCATGCATTGGTGTGCGGCTTCAATAACTACAGCTACTCCTTTTGGCTTTATTACTTCATCAATCGTATCAGCAATTTGAGCTGTGAGAGCTTCTTGAATTTGCATTCTCTTAGCAAATACTTCTACTAGTCGTGCAAGCTTAGAGATGCCGACGACACGTTTATTAGGAAGATAACCAATATGTGCAGAGCCAATAATAGGCACAATATGATGTTCGCAATGGGATTCTAGTCGAATATCTTTAAGGATTACCATATTGTCATAGTCAGATATGTCTTCATAAGTTGCGCCTAAAATGTTTATTGGATCCTCATTATATCCCGCAAAGAACTCTTCATAAGCCCGGACTACGCGTGCGGGTGTATCAATAAGTCCCTCTCTAGTTGGGTTGTCTCCAGCCCATCGAATAAGCGTTTTGACTGCTTCTTCTGCTTCTTCGCGCTTTGGTTTTGGGGGCTTTGAAGTTAATTTTTCTTCATTTCCAATATTATCTTTAGTCAAGCTAGCTCTCCTGATTATAGAGCAATATTATTTTTGCAAACATCCTTATCCAATTAGCCGTGCCTATCTAACCTTCAATAGGGGTGAAAGCAAGTTATAAAAATTACAATTGCTCAGTTAATATGGTTACGAACATTAGGGCTGTCGAGAGAAAAAGCGGGAATTATTACATCGAAACGATCACCATTATTGGTCTCCATTTCATACGTTCCAGCCATAATACCTGTTGGGGTTGCAAGAGGACAGCCACTTGTATATTCAAACATTTCTCCTGGGGCAAGAACCGGTTGTTCACCAACCACTCCAGGCCCCCGAACCTCTTGTGTTCTGCCAAGTCCATCCGTAATTTGCCAATGGCGATTAATTAGTTGAACTGTTCTTCCACCATGATTTTCAATTTTAATATGGTAAGCAAAGACAAAATGTCCTTCCTCTGGCTCGGATTGATCCTCAAGGTAAAAGGGCTCAACTGAGACCTTTATTTCCTCTGTTGTTGCTAAATACATATCTATCAGTTTCTACCTAATTTTCGCTAATAGTGCATATATTGGGTCAAATCACTAGTTTGTCTACCTTTAAGGGTGTTATATATTTTTTAGTGCTTGTTTTAGGTCTTGAATTATGTCTTTGGGGTCTTCAAGCCCTACGGATAGTCTGACCATAGTCTCTGAAATGCCTAATATATCCCTTTCTTTTTGGCTTATCCGTTGATGGGTAGTTGTGGCGGGGTGTGTGATAAGGCTTTTTGAATCTCCTAAATTATTGGATATATCTATCATCTCTAGAGCATTAAGCATCTTAAAAGCTTTTTCCCGACTTCCTTTTATCTCAAAAGTAACAATTGATCCGCTAGAGCTCATCTGTTGTTTTGATAAATCATATTGAGGATGTGTTTTTAGCCCAGGATAAATCACTCGTGCTACATTGGAGGATGATTCCAACGCGCTAGCAACCTTTATGGCATTTTCGCACATGCGAGAAATTCTAAGCTCTAGTGTTTCTAGACCTTTGCTCATGACCCATGCATTGAACGGGCTCATGGCTGGGCCAGTGTTTCTGTAAAATGGGACTAGTTCTTCCTTTATCCAATTAGATCTTCCGAGAATAGCTCCCCCAAGGCAGCGTCCTTGACCATCTATGTGTTTGGTAGTCGAGTAAACGACAATATCTGCTCCAAGTTTTAGTGGATTTTGAAGTATTGGTGTAGAAAACACATTATCAACTACTACTCTTGCGCCTACTTGATGTGCAATTTCGGATACAGATGCTATATCTATTATTTCAAGCGTTGGGTTTGATGGGCTTTCAAAAAATACACAACGAGTATTTTTTTGAACAGCTTTCTTCCACTGATCAATGTCACACCCATCTACAAGTGTTGTTTTAATCCCGTATTTTGGCAGCAGTTGTGATAAAATATATTCACAACTGCCAAATAAAGCTCGGGATGATACTACATGATCCCCCGCTTTTAATTGACACATTAAAGATGCAAATACGGCTGCCATTCCTGTAGCAGTTCCTCTGCAGTCTTCGGCGCCTTCAATGGACGCAAGTCGTTCTTCGAATGTGCGAACAGAGGGATTTCCAAATCTGGAATAAACATATCCTTCACTTTCGCCTGCAAATCTTGCCTCTGCTTCTTCAGCGGTGGCGTAGGCATAACCAGATGTAGTGTATATTATTTCGGAAGTTTCGCCAAACTGAGAGCGATTTAGCCCACTTCTCACTGCCTTGGTTGATTTGCCCCACTCTTTATGCGTGTTATGTTTTTTATCTTCCATCACTACTAACTCCACAAATATTTGGCAAAAAAAACCCCGACTAAACTGTCAGGGCTTACATGCCTCAGACCTTTTAGCCGTTTATTTTATGTGGCCGCAAGCCGGTCGACTCAAATCGCCACATTATCTTTCAAGCACTTATATTGGAATGCGTCAAGTGAAGTATTATATTTTAAGTATTCTAGCCTTCTCCTTCTATTTTACTTTCACATGATCCTCCTCCCAGCACACAAAAACGAGAGCAATGGGGGTGGTTTAGTGAAACTGATCCTTGAGAATGCTCTAATTTTTGACCTAATTCAAAGTTAGTATCGTAAGCAAGCAAAGTGCATGGCATAATGACTGTTTTTTCAGTTTCTCGGCGCTTTACTATCATGCGGGACGTTGCGCACATCATATTTTGTGGGGATACACCAAGTGTTTTCCAGCATTGATCGGTAATCTCGGGTACATCTTTATTCTTATACATTTCAGGGAAAAGTATTAACTCATCAGAGTTTTCTGCATTAAGTGAAATCTCAAGTTTATCAAATAAGTTTTGAAATCCTTTTTTTAGACTCTGCTCAGTCTCGTTCCATCTTGTTCTTCCTGCAACAGTAAATGAGAAGTTATTTTTATTAAGCCATTTTAAGCCTTCACAAAGTACTTCCCATGAGCGTTCCCCGCGTTCTTTTGCGTGTAATCTCTCGGTATAGTGATCAACGGAAACTCGTAAAGATAACATTTGTCCATAAGACTTTTTAATCTCGATAAGTTCATCTTTCAATTTCATCATTGGTTTCATAGCATTGGTGAGGACGAGGGTTTTATGGCCTCTACCTAACACTTCTTCTAACAATAAGATTATATTTGGATTGAGGAAGGGTTCTCCACCAGTAAACGCTATATCTTTTGTTCCCAATTTCAGAGATTTTATTTCATTCAGATATGGTATTATATCGTCTGGTTCCATGTACAAAAGGCGGTTATTTATTGGGCTTGATTCTATATAACAGTTCGAACACTTAAGATTACATTGAGTCCCTGTATTGAACCAAAGTGTTTGTAGTTTTGAGAGAACCACTGTAGCCCTTGTCGAGCCATCAGCTGTCTTGTGGGGATTAGAAAATTTTTTGCTTAGCTTATTATTATTGTAATTTTGATTCATCCTTGTTCCTTGGAACAGTTATTTTGTCTTATAATAAAATACATTAAATACGCATATTTTTATGGTATATCTTGTGAATATCAATTTAAAAAGCATTTACTTGCTGGTTTTGTCGCGCTGTATATATATTTAACTTATAAAAGTTCAGCATGGGCGTAGCTTAATGGTAGAGCAAAAGCTTTCCAAGCTTAAGACGAGGGTTCGATTCCCTTCGCCCGCTCCAGCAGTAGAAGATATACTTTGATTTGGGGAAATTTATCTATGGAAAAGCAATCGTGAACATAGATCGCCAGAGATTACTGTTCTTAAATATTGGGCATAGTTTTGACCATCTTTTGATGCTTCTTTTCCCAACAGTCGTTCTTGGTCTTGAGGATGAATTTAATATGTCTTACGGAGAACTGATATCTCTATCAATACCTGGCTTTATTGCCTTTGCTGCTGGAACACTCCCAGCGGGCTGGTTAGGCGATCGGTGGAGTAGAACAGGAATGATGGCTGTTTTTTTTATTGGTATAGGTATTGCTTCAATTCTTACAGGCTTTGCTCAAAATACTTGGCAAATAGCTGCGGGTTTAGGATTAGTTGGACTCTTTGCGTCTATATATCATCCTGTGGGGTATTCAATTCTAGTTGAGGGGCGTGAGAAGGTCGGACGGCTATTAGGTATTAACGGGGTATTCGGAAATTTTGGAGTAGCTGGTGCAGCTCTTGTTGCTGCAGTTCTAATGGATCTGATCAGTTGGCGTATGGCATTTATAGTGCCCGGTATAGCAGTTTTATTAGTAGGTTTTATTTACGTTTGGCATATTTGGCGTTATCCAATTAGTTCGAGAGAAAATTATAGTACAACTAATTCAGATCAACAGTCAGATTTTAGGAAGGATATTACTTATCGGCGTTTAATTTTTAGGGTTTTAATCCTTATGGCCGTTTGTACGGTACTATCGGGAATAATCTATCAAGGAATCTTAATAGCTCTTCCTAAGGTTTTCGATATTGGCTTGGGTGATTTAGTGAAAACAGATCTGGATACTGGTCTCTTGGTATCTGCGGTCATAGCCCTCGCGGCATTTGCTCAGATAGGTATTGGCTGGTTAGCGGATAAGTATTCTCCGAGAATAATTTGGGCTTTGCTCCTTGTTGCTCAAATTCCATTTATGGCTCTTATAAGTTTTGTTAGTGAAGCTGGTATGCTTACCGTCGCACTATTTATGATGGTTATGGTGGTTGGGGAAGTACCTGTTCAAGATGTATTAATTACTAGATATACAGAAAACTCATGGCGTTCGCGTATATTCGGTATTAAGTTTCTTTTAGCACTTGCCCCCGCTTCTGTTGCGCCAGTCTTGGTTGCGGTGTTACATGGCGCAGATGGTAGATTTATATGGTTCTTTGTTGTTCTTTGTATTAGTGCATTAGTTGTTGCTTTTCTTGCAATACTGTTACCAGAACCCTCTCGTTTGAGAAATGCTAGTAAATTAACCACTGCTGCTGAATAATTTAATTTTATAAGTAAAACACTATAATTTATGAGCCATATAGATATAGTCTTTGAAAGTTATTTTATAACCATAAATTTTTTCGAGTATGTTTCTTGAGGAAAATATGTCTTTAGGGTGAATGCTGTGCAGCAATTTAGCGAAGCCTTTGTTTCGGCATTAAATATGATCATAGGTGGTGACCCGGGGTTGGGTGAGGTTGTTCTCCTCTCTTTAGAGGTAAGCGGTAGCGCTGTTGCACTGGCACTTTTATTCGGATTGCCTCTCGGTGCTGCTCTCGCGCTTTATCGTTTCCCGGGTAGAGGTTTCGCAATCATCAGCGTTAATGCCTTAATGGGTTTACCTCCAGTAGTAATAGGTCTCGTTGTCTATTTGCTTCTCTCTCGAGCAGGACCATTTGGTGTATTTGGTCTGCTTTATTCACCGGGAGCAATGATTATTGCTCAATTCCTACTGGTATTACCAATTATAGCCGCATTATCACGACAACATTTTGTAGATCTATGGGAAGAGTATGGTGATCAACTGAGATCATTAGGTTCATCACGTATTCGGGCTCTACCTACACTTTTATGGGAAGGTAGAGTTAATCTTCTTACTGTTAGTTTGGCGGGTTTTGGTAGGGCAATAGCTGAAGTAGGCGCTGTAATGATTGTTGGGGGAAATATAGACCATTACACACGCATTATGACAACTGCCATAACTCTTGAGACTAGCAAGGGCAATCTATCCCTCGCTCTTGGTTTGGGAATAGTTTTGATATTATTATCATTTGCAATTAATGCAGCATTATCTATTGCTCGCGTAGCCACAATCAGACAGGGTAGTTAGAAAAAGATAATGAATATTTCTAGTATACTTCCTTTATCAGCAAAGAACGTCTCACTTTCAAGAGATGGAAGATTAGTATTACGGCAAATCAACCTAGATATTTTTCCATCAAAACGTACGATAATTCTTGGCCCTAATGGAGCTGGCAAGACTACACTTCTTCGTTTATTACATGGTCTTGTAGTTCCTGATACAGGAGAAGTCCTCTGGCTTGGTTCTCATGCTGGGATGCAGTATAGAAGACAAGCTATGGTATTTCAAAGGCCTGTAATGCTTAGAAGATCTGTATATTCTAATGTTATGTATGGACTAAAATTTAGTGGCTTAAGGAGATCGCAGCGCGAAGCTCGAACTGCTGAGGTTCTCAGAGAAACTGGATTGGAAAGTTTAGCTAAAAGGTCTGCAAGAAAATTATCGGTAGGCGAGCAACAAAGGGTTGCTATTGCAAGGGCTTGGGCCCTGGGTCCTGAAGTCTTATTTCTTGATGAACCAACCGCAAGCCTTGACCCTAGTGCGACAAAAGCTATAGAGCGCTTAGTAGATTTTATTAGTAATGCCGGAACAACAATTGTTTTAACTACTCAAGATTTAGCTCAGGCTCGTAGGTTGGCTGAAAGGGTAATATTTATTTATAACGGTCAAGTAGTCGAGGTTGCTGATGCTGACTCATTCTTTCTCAGTCCTCAAAGTCCGGAAGCTCGTGCATTTTTATCTGGTGAACTGCTTTGGCCGGGGGCAGCTGGCATGAAGGGCCCGAGGTTATGCGTAGGATAACTATTCATTCTGCAATTATATTTTCTTTCTTTTCTATGTGCTTCTTTTTTTTTGAAAATGTTCATGCCGAAAGATACATAAGGCTTGCAACTACCACATCAACTGATAATTCAGGGCTACTTGATTATCTTTTACCACATTTTGAGAAGTCATATGGCATTAATGTTTTAGTGGTAGCTGTTGGAACTGGGCAGGCAATTAGGATGGGTCGAGATGGGGATGTAGATATTTTATTAGTTCATGACCGTAGTGCAGAGGAAGAGTTCATCTTAAGTGGATTTGGGATTTCAAGAGATGAAATTATGTATAACGATTTTGTTATTATAGGGCCAGGATCTGATCCAGCTAGTATAAGTGGCTTAACAAGTGTAAGAGAAGCGTTAAAGAAAATTTATGATAGAAAAGTCAGCTTTGTATCTCGTGGTGATGACAGCGGGACGCATAAGGCAGAGCGGAGGCTCTGGAGCCTAATACTTGGATATAAGCCATGGGAGAATAATGTGCGATCTTGGTATATGGAAGTTGGCTCTGGTATGGGGCAGACCTTAAATATAACAGTTGGTTTAAATGCTTACACAATTAGTGATCGTGGCACATGGATTTCATTCAATAATAAAGCTGAACATAAGGTTTTGTTTGAGGGAGATAAGCTCCTTCATAATCCTTATAGCGTTGTGCAAATCAATCCTAAGCGTCATCCTCACATTAACTCCAAAGATTCCAAGTTATTTGCGGAGTGGTTAAGAAGTGCAGCTGCAAAAAAACTAGTACATGAATTCAGGGTAAGGGGAGAGAGACTCTTTACACCAATGAAAAAAAGTAATTAACAAAGTAATTCTTATTTATGGTATTTTCATATCATTTCTTTAATTATTATTAAAAAATTTTAACGAGTGTTTATGGGGAGATAATACTATGGCTTCTGCTATATCTACTGAATTAATAGATAATGAAAGAGTGCGTGTAACTGAGTGGAAATTTCGTCCGGGTGAAAGTACGGGATTTCATCGACATGAATTTGATTATGTTGTCGTTCCTATGACAACAGGGGATTTATTATTAAAAGATTCTGATGGTGATCAAGTTGTGCGGATTGAGGCTGGTGTGCCCTATTTTAAAGAGTTGGGGGTAGAGCATGACGTGATAAATCCTAGCGAGTCTGATGATGTGATCTTTGTTGAGGTAGAAATCAAGTGATTATTATAGCCCGCCTTAGTTATACTAAATAATTAACAGCGAGATATTGTAGTTGGGGATTAAGATGTGGATAGCCTGTGAATTTAAGTTTACTTTTGATTACCTTATCCACAAAAAAATTGATTGGTAGTTTCATTCTATATTGCATCTTAGGCTGGCAATGAAGGAAGCTTATATCTCATTAATGTGAATAGGGACTTGTCTTTAGTTTTCGTGAATTGTCTTCGATTAAGTATCCTGTATATTTGATCAGAGACTAGGGAGATAACGAAAAATAGCTAGAGGCATGTCTCTGGGAGCCCTGCTTGCAAAGCGATAATAATTGGCGGTAGGCAGAATCGTGGCTGGCGGCAGCGCTTGAGCAAGCGAATCCGCTTGGTTGGCATAATTAGCTATCGTATGATTCTAGTATGCCAATTGCCAAGGCATAGGTGAGAACGGCAGAGCTTTCCGAAGCCATTTGAGCTGTGAAGTAATGCCGCCACCACGATACTCTCATAAAATTATCACAAAAATTTGCGAATCGGTTAGCATCGATAATCTTATAAATTTGTGAGTCGAAATCATTTTGCATATCACTTTATGGGAGGTCTAATCTATGACGCTGAATAAAACATATAGAGCGTTTGTTGTTGATAGGGATGGTGAGAAGCTTATTTCTGGCATCCAGGAACTCGATATATCTGCATTGCCTGATGCTGACGTGAAAGTCAGGGTTCAGTGGTCAAGTCTTAACTATAAAGATGGGCTAGCGATAACTGGAGCGGCCCCTATTATACGCAAAACGCCGATGACGGCGGGAATAGACTTTTCAGGAATCGTTGAAGAATCGGCTATTGAAGACTTTGTTCCTGGAGATGAGGTTGTGTTAACGGGTTGGGGTGTTGGTGAAACGCATCCTGGAGGGTTTGCGCAGCTAGCAAGTGTTCAAGGAGACTGGTTGGAGAAGTTACCTGATGGCCTTGACCCAAAAAATGCTATGGCAATAGGCACTGCAGGTTTAACATCTATGTTATGTGTTATGGGGCTTGAGAATAATGGTCTGAAGCCATCATCAGGGCCTGTAATTGTGACTGGCGCTGCTGGGGGTGTTGGAAGTTTGGCGGTCGCTATTTTATCAGATCTTGGTTATGAAGTAAGTGCGCTCACGGGTCGTAAGGATTACTCAGAATTTCTAACTAATCTGGGCGCAAAAGAAATTATAGGTCGCAATGAATTTAGTGAAGAGGTATCTAAACCATTGTTATCCGAAAGGTGGGCAGGAGCAGTAGATGTAGTTGGTGGAAAAATTTTAGCAAAAATAATTTCCCAGATGAAATACGGTGCCCCTTTAGCAGCATGTGGTTTAGCTGGGGGATCTGAACTAAATACAACTGTCTTACCTTTTATTCTCCGTGGAGTTAAACTGATAGGTATTGATTCAGTTATGTGCCCAAAGCCCCTGCGTGTAAGTGCATGGAATAGAATTGCTAAACAAATTTCTAAGGAAAAATTATCTTCTATAACAAATATTCACTCGATGAGTGATTTAGATGGTCTTGGCAAAGATATACTTAGGGGTGCAATAAGAGGTAGAATTGTAATTGATGTCAATAAGTAGTCTGTTTTTATAATGCTTCGATCATACCTGTTGGAAGACAAGTCCAGATTGAAGTTATTTGCCGAATTTAATTTTTAGCAGCTCATAAGCGTGGACGCCATTTGGTGTTGTGATCTCGACAGAATCACCGACCTCCTTACCAATTAGTGCTCTTGCGAGTGGCGATGCTATAGAAAGTTTTCCGTCTTTGACTTCTGCTTCATCTGCTCCAACAATTTGGTAAGTACTTTTCTTTTCTGTATCCTCATCAATAAGATCCACTGTTGCCCCAAATTGAACCCGTGAACCTGTTAGTGTAGAAATGTCTATAATCTCTGCCCTGGCAATTTTTGCCTCAAGCTCTCCGACTCTAGCTTCAATGAGTCCTTGGCGTTCTTTTGCTGCGTGATACTCGGCGTTTTCTGAAATATCACCATGTTCTCTCGCTGTGGCAATCTCTTGAATTACCCTAGGCCTCTCCTCCTTTAGGCGGATGAGTTCTTCTTTGAGTCTTGAGTGACCCTCTGGCGTCATTGGAAATCGTTCCATGTTTACTTTTCCAAAGTATGCATTGTTTATTTTTTAAGTATCTAGGATAGGGCTGCTTTGAGTTAGTTTCAATGAATTTTAATAAGACTGCAATGGTCTAACGCCTAAATCGCCCTTATTTAAAGCAGTTAAAGCCTCACCCATTGCTTTGGAGGCTGCAAGAGTAGTGAAATAGGGCAGTTTATATTCCAGAGCTGTTCTGCGCAGAGTATAGCTATCCTCAATAGCTTGAGAGCCTTCGACGGTATTGACGACTAATTGAATATCACCATTTTTTATGGCGTCAACGCAATGTGGTCTTCCCTCATAGACCTTATTCACTGATTCAACATTTAAACCAGCAGACGCAAGGGCATTTGCCGTTCCGTTAGTAGCCATAATCTTAAATCCTATGTCAGATAATTGCCTAGCAATGGGAATAATATTAGTTTTGTCAGAATCTTTTACAGATATAAATGCCTTTCCCTCGGCGGGCAAAGCCATTCCTGCTCCTAACTGAGCTTTTGCGAATGCAAGTCCAAAATCGCGATCGATTCCCATTACCTCTCCTGTTGATCTCATTTCTGGGCCTAGCAGAAGGTCAATTCCAGGAAATCTAGCGAAGGGAAAAACTGCTTCTTTTACAGCAATATGTTCGGTTGGTTGCGATGCAAGGGTGAATTCTGATAATTTTTTTCCTGCCATAATAAGAGAGGCAACTCGAGCTATTGGCATCCCTATCGATTTCGCTACAAATGGAACTGTTCGACTAGCGCGCGGGTTAACTTCGATAATAAAGACAGATCTATCCTTCACTGCATATTGAACGTTCATTAAGCCTTTAACATTTAATGCCTTAGCTAATTTTTCAGTTTGTCTACATATTTCAGAAATTATTTTTTTATCCAATGAAAAGGGGGGAAGAGAACACGCGCTATCTCCGGAGTGAATCCCAGCTTCCTCAATATGCTCCATAACTCCCGCAACATAAACAGTATCGCCGTCCGATAATGCATCGACATCAACCTCTATTGCATCTTGAAGAAAACTATCAATTAGTACGGGACTATCCCCTGAAACCTTGACAGCTTCATTCATATAGCGATCAAGGTTTTCTTCGTCGTAAATTATCTCCATTGCACGTCCCCCAAGTACGTATGAGGGTCTCACTACTACTGGATAGCCAATTTTTTTTGCAATCTTTGTTGCCTCTTTTGTAGAAGTGCAGGTTGCATTGTCTGGTTGTTTAAGATTCAAGGTTTGCAGAAGTGTTCTAAAGCGGTCTCGATCTTCAGCAAGGTCAATAGCGTCGGGATTAGTACCAAGTATAGGGATACCAGAATTAGCAATACTATTTGCTAATTTAAGGGGTGTTTGCCCTCCAAATTGGACATTTACTCCAATTACATTACCATTTTGACTCTCTTTTCGAACAATCTCCAAAACTGTTTCAATAGTAAGCGGTTCAAAATAGAGACGATCAGAGGTATCATAGTCAGTTGATACAGTTTCAGGATTACAGTTTATCATAATTGTTTCAAACCCTGCTTCACTCAATGCAAAAGCTGCATGTACGCAGCAATAATCAAATTCGATTCCTTGCCCAATTCTATTTGGCCCACCGCCAAGAATGATAATTTTATCTTTATCTGTAGGCTCAGACTCACATTGTGGTTTTTCTTCCAAAGTTCCTGTCTCGTAGCAGGAGTACATATAGGGTGTGCCGGAAGCAAATTCTGCTGCACAAGTATCTATACGTTTAAAGACGGGAAATACATCGTGTTTTATTCTGTGATTAACTACTTCAGAAACGGACGTGCCAGTGAGGTATGCAATCCTGTCATCACCAAAACCCAGACTTTTAATTTGACTGAAATCAGCCTCATTTTGAGGCATTCCATAAGTTCTAAGTGATTCTTCTATTTCAACAAGTTCTTTAATTTTTTCTAGGAACCATTTGTCATAATGACATGCGGCATGAATTTTTTCTATAGAGATTCCGGCACGAAAAGCTTCGGCTACAATCAAAACTCGGTCAGGTCTCGGTTGACCTAGAGCAGCAATTATTGCTTGTTTGTCTTTTCCTTCTGTCCAGCCTGTTATTTCTACCTCATCTAAGCCTGTTAGCCCTGTTTCCATTGAACGCAAGGCTTTCTGAAGAGACTCCTGAAAATTACGGCCAATTGCCATAGCTTCTCCCACAGACTTCATTGATGTAGTAAGTAAAGGCTGAGTATCGGGGAATTTTTCAAATGTAAATCTTGGTACCTTTGTGACAACATAATCAATTGTAGGTTCAAAGGATGCGGGTGTTGATCCTGTTATATCATTTTGTATTTCATCTAAAGTATAGCCAATCGCAAGTTTTGCCGCCACTTTTGCTATAGGAAATCCTGTGGCTTTGGAAGCCAGCGCAGATGAACGAGAAACTCTTGGATTCATTTCAATAATTACTAATCGACCATTTTCTGGATTTATTGCGAACTGAACATTCGATCCGCCAGTTTCAACTCCAACCTTACGTAAAACATTTATAGATGCATTTCGGAGTCTCTGGTATTCTTTGTCAGTGAGTGTGAGGGCTGGGGCCATAGTTATTGAATCGCCTGTATGTATTCCCATTGGATCTAGGTTCTCTATTGAGCAAATAATTATGCAGTTATCCGCTTTGTCCCGCACCACCTCCATTTCATATTCTTTCCAACCAAGAACAGATTCTTCAACCAGCACCTCATTTGCGGGTGATGCATCTATACCTCCTGTAACAATCGACTCAAATTCCTCACGATTATAAGCAATACCTCCGCCAGTACCACCAAGTGTAAATGATGGCCGAATAATTGCTGGTAATCCTATTTTTTCTATTGCCATCCACCCTTCGTCCATTGATCTCACAATCTGACTTTTTGGTGAATCGAGTCCAATTTCATCCATGGCCTCCCTAAATAGCTGTCTATCTTCTGCAACCTTTATCGCTTTGGGTGAAGCTCCGATTAGGGCGACATTGTTCTCTTCAAGAACTCCAGAATCTGCTAGTGATAAAGCTGTATTCAGTGCTGTTTGACCGCCCATAGTTGGCAAGAGAGCATTTGGTTTTTCAACTTCAATAATCTTCTTAACTACTTCAGGGGTTATCGGCTCAATATATGTTGCATCTGCAAATTCTGGGTCAGTCATTATTGTGGCTGGGTTGGAATTAACAAGTATCACTCTATAGCCCTCATCGCGCAGTGCCTTACAAGCTTGGGTTCCTGAATAATCAAATTCACATGCTTGACCAATAATTATTGGACCTGCTCCAATAATCAGAATAGACTTTATATCTTCTCGCTTAGGCATAGCTTACTTATGTGACTCCATTAAATGTATGAAATGGTCAAATAAATATCCAGAGTCCTGAGGTCCGGGCGAGGCTTCAGGGTGATACTGGACAGAAAATATTGGCTTATTCTCAACTTTTATACCTTCTAAAGTTCCGTCAAATAATGAGATATGAGTAGCCTTAACTCCAGCAGGGAGTGTATCTGCGATTACATCAAAGCCATGGTTCTGGCTAGTAATTTCAACTGTTCCCTTATCTAGATCTTTTACTGGATGATTTGCGCCACGATGTCCGAATGGCATTTTACGTGTTTGAGCTCCTAATGCGAGGCTTAGTAGCTGGTGCCCAAGGCAAATGCCGAAAAGTGGTTTTTCACTTTTGATTAAGGCCCTAATTATTGGTCCTGCGTACTGGTTAGTAGCTACTGGATCACCCGGACCATTTGAAAGAAATATACCATCGGGTTGGTATTGTTGAATTTCCTTTACACTTGTGGATGCAGGAACAACTATAACCTCACAATGACGTGAGGCTAGAGATCTCAAAATATTATATTTAGCTCCGAAGTCCATCGCAACAACTCGAAATTTGGGTTGCGTTAGTTCCTTGTAGGCTGGTGGGTCTGTATTAAATGTCCATTCAGTTTCTTTCCAAGTGTAGCTCTCTTTACAAGTTACATCCTTTGCAAGGTCCATCCCTTTAAGGCCAGGCCAGTTTCTCGCTTTTTCTATAGCTAAAGCATTATTTAATTCTTTTGATGACTGGAAACTGATAGCACCGTTTTGAGCTGAATTGCTTCGTATATGTTTAGTAAGTCTTCTCGTGTCCACTCCAGTTATACCAACTATTCCGTTTGCCTTTAACCAACTATCTAAATGGCTATTTGCCCTCCAATTTGATGGATCAGAAATATTTGCATTTAAAACTATTCCTCTCACAGCAGGAGATAGAGATTCTAAATCTTCCTTATTTGTACCGACATTACCAACGTGTGGAAAAGTAAATGTAATTATTTGTCCTGCATAAGAGGGATCAGATATTATTTCTTGATATCCCGTCATAGATGTATTGAAGCAGATTTCTCCTACTATTAGTCCTTCTGCCCCAATTCCATATCCTGAATAAATAGTCCCATCTTCTAAAGCCAACACGGCGTTTTTAGAAACTGATGAGATCTTTGTTTTGAGCATCCTGCCGGACTTCCTAAAAAGTCTGTAGTGAGGTGATAAATTTCTGATATTAGCTTAGATTTAAGAGTAGCATGTTCTGTTAGCTATTATTTGTGTTATTCATGAATTCCGCGAAAAGTAGGTTGCCTCTGCCTCCTCGTCAAGCTTGCCTTTTACCAAGCATATTTAGGTATATTAGATTAAACCCTTGATTGCATTGCAGAGCACGGTATAGTGCGCCGCCGCAGAAGAAATTAATGGTAAGAAGTGTAATGCTAAGGCAAAATTTAAGCGATTCTCTTAAGAAAGCTCTCAAAGCCAGAGAGGAAGGCGCCGTATCTACGATTCGGCTTATACTCGCTGCGCTAAAGGATCGTGATATAGCAGCTAGGACTAAGGGGCAGGAAGATGGAATATCCGATTCGGATATTTACCAACTTTTCAATACTATGATTCGCCAGCGACGCGAGAGTATCGAACTTTATAAGTCTGGGAGCAGGAATGATCTGGCTAAAAAAGAAGAGGAAGAAATAGAAGTTATAAGAAGATTTTTACCCACCCAGATAGAGGGAGATGAAATGCAAACTGCTATTGAGGGTGTAATTAAAGAAATTGGCGCTAATACAATAAAAGATATGGGTCGGACAATGTCGGCTCTTAAGGAAAAGTTTTCAGGTCAGATGGACTTTTCGAAAGCTTCTGGCCTTGTAAAGGACATATTAACATAGTCTTTGAAAGAATAGAGTGCTTAGGTGCGGGATCCTCTTAGTCCCTTAAAAATATTTTCAGTCACAATTTATCTACAAAAGACTCTATACTGTATTGGATTAATTTAGTACGATTTTTTTGTGCCCAACACTTTTGATTCAGATGATACAAGATCATTGATGAGGACTAAGACTTTAACTATGAATTCTTCTTCATATCTCGATGGCTTGAATGATGATCAACGCGCAGCGGTAGAGTCTCTTGAGGGGCCGTTACTTGTTCTTGCAGGGGCTGGCACTGGAAAAACTCGAGTATTGACTACCCGATTAGCCCATATTATTCACACTGGTAATGCTAGCCCTTCACAATTGTTAGCTGTTACTTTTACCAATAAGGCAGCCAGGCAAATGATTGACCGTGTGGGTAATCTTTTGGGTCACTCAGTTGATGGTCTTTGGCTTGGCACTTTCCATTCAGTGGCAGTTCGCATACTTCGTATGCATGCTGAAATAGTAGGTTTAAAATCTAACTTTACTATTCTAGATACAGATGACCAAACTCGATTACTAAAACAACTTTTGCAAGCTAGGAATGTTGATGAGAAGCGTTGGCCGGCTCGTAATTTATGTACAATGATTCAAAGGTGGAAGGATAGGGGTCTTACGCCCAAACAAGTTGAAAATATTGATTTTGGTGATTTTGCAAATGGAGAGGCATATCTAATATTTCGTGAATATCAAGAACGTTTAAGAGTACTAAACGCAGTAGATTTTGGGGATCTTTTGACTCATTGTATTACATTATTCCAAAATGAGACTGATATCCTGTCAAATTTTCATAAAAGATTTCGCTATATTCTTGTTGATGAATACCAGGATACAAACATTGCGCAGTACCTGTGGTTAAGGTTATTAGCTGGAACGGGCCAACAAAATATATGTTGTGTTGGTGATGATGATCAATCCATATATGGATGGCGCGGAGCTGAGGTTGGAAATATCCTAAGATTTGAGAAAGATTTTCCAGGAGCAGAAATTATAAGGTTAGAACAAAATTATAGATCAAGCGGGAATATACTGGCAGCTGCCTCTGGACTTATAGAAAAAAATGTAGGACGCCTAGGTAAGACTTTATGGACTGACGATGACTTAGGGCACCCTGTTGTGGTAACGGGTAATTGGGATGGAGAAGAGGAGGCGCGTGCAATAGGAATTGCAATTGAAGAAAAATTTCATGCCGGAAGTAGTCTGAATGAATTTGCTATACTTGTTAGGGCCTCTTTCCAAACGCGTGCTTTTGAGGAAAGGTTTCTTTCTATTGGATTACCATACAGAGTTATAGGAGGGCCAAGGTTTTATGAGAGACAAGAAATACGTGACGCTATTGCCTATATCAGGGTTCTAATCCAGCCTGATGATGACCTTGCATTTGAGAGAATATTAAATGTTCCCAAGAGAGGATTGGGTGATGCGAGTCAGCAGATAATTCATCAATTAGCTAGGTCTTCTCAAATTTCTCTACATCAGGCTTCAAGAATAATTATAGGAACTGATGAACTTAAATCAGCAGCTAGAAATAGTCTTTCACAATTTCTTGAAAACTTTGAGCGGTGGCGTAGCGAGTTAGATGAGAAACCGCATTGGGAGATACTAGAAGTTATAATGGATGAGTCAGGATATACATCCATGTGGCAGGCAGATAAGTCTCCTCAAGCACCAGGGAGATTAGAAAATATTAAAGAACTGATTTCTGCAATTGAAGATTTCGAGAGCTTTAGTGCATTTATTGAGCATGTCAGTCTGGTTATGGATAGAGAGAATGGCAGGGAGGGAGGAGTGCAAAATCGATTCTCTAGAGGGCAAGCCACCAAACAAAATGATATGGTAAATATTATGACATTACATTCTGCAAAGGGCTTAGAGTTTGACACCGTTTTCCTTCCTGGGTGGGAAGAAGGTTTGTTTCCTCACCAACTCGCTCTCGATGAGAAAGGGTCTGAGGGATTAGAGGAAGAAAGACGTCTGGCATATGTTGGGTTAACAAGGGCTAGAAAAGAAGCCCAAATACTATTTGCTGCTAACAGAAGAGTATATAATCAATGGATTTCAGCGATTCCATCACGTTTCATAGATGATTTGCCTGTAGACAATATAATTACAAATTCTTTGATAAAAAATCACCCAAAATTGTATGAAAAAAATTCATACTCCCATTACACACAAGATAGTATCACTTTAGTTTCAAAAGACTCAAGAAATGATCTTAATGTATTATGGGAGGAAGAAAAGCCCGTTAAAAATAGGAATTCTGGATCTAGGTTTAAGACTAACGATCGTGTTGTACATAGAAAGTTTGGGGTAGGAAGGGTTAGTAAGGTAGATGGTGAGAAGCTTGATATTATTTTTGACCGTGTAGGCATAAAGAAAGTAGTGGATAGATTTGTTGAGCCAGAAAAATAGTCGAGAAGTGAAATACGTATTAAGTATTAAAGTACCTAGGAGTTTGCTTGAAGAAGTTGAGGGTTATATAGAATACCTTTCTCTAGCTATGGTAACGGAGATAAATGGATCTAGCTCAGTAAATACATACTCAAAAGACAACAAAATATGCAATCTAAAGTTATATCTTGATAGCCTTGATAGTTGTGAAAGTGCAAAGCTGGCGATAAGAACGGGTTTAATTGAGGCTGGGCACCCAATGTTAGAAATTGAGACCGATACAGTTCCTAATATTGATTGGGTTGAAAAATACCAAAGAGAATCCCCGGCTCTAAAAATAGCTGATTTCTATTTATATCAAAGCCATATATCCCCACCATTGAATGAACAAAAGTCAATTCTAATTAATGCTAGCAATGCATTTGGTTCTGGAGATCATCCAACTACAAAAGCATGTTTACTGACTATTCAGAAACTTTCTTCAGGGGGATTTAAGCCAAAGCGAGTACTTGATATAGGTACGGGTTCAGGTATTCTTGCTGTAGCATCTGCTATCACTTGGATGGCTCATGTAACGGCTGTTGATAATGATGCAGTATCGGTGAGGGTTGCTAAAAGAACTGTTATAGAAAATAAGTGTTCTAATAAAGTAAGAGTAATATTCTCAGATGGTTTATCCGCTAGCGATATAACAAGAGCTCAACAATACGATTTAATTTTAGCAAATATTTTTTCTAGATCTCTGAAATTAATTTCTAAAACAATATCAAAGAAGACTAAACAGGGTGGATACGTTGTGCTTTCAGGACTTTTAGAAAGTCAGGCAGAGGAAATAATTCACGTTTACCAAAATGTGGGGCTAAATATTGATCATAGTTTAGATATTGATGGTTGGAAAACACTAGTATTAAAGAAGATAAAAAAAAGCATTAACTAAGGGGGCTGATTATCTTGCAACTAAAAGAACCTGATTTATACAAGTGTATTGTTGATGCTGGCTGTAAGTTAGATAGGAAAGATTTTGAAGACTTGATTCTCGGGATCGCAGCTTCTCCAAAGTTGCGTGATAGCCAAGATTATGCGCAGTTGTTCGTGCCTGATCCAGAATGTATTAAAGGAAAAATTCTGAGGTCTCTAATAAATCAAATAGATTCGTTAAGATCCAGCATAGATATAGTTGCTAATTTTTCGCAAAGTCGAGAAAGGTTAGAGAGGCTAAGAGCCTATATTAATAGTAATGGTCTTTCAGGTTTTATTCTACCTCGTAGTGATGAATATCTTGGTGAGTATATTGCCCTTAATTCAGAACGTGTTTCTTGGTTAACAGGTTTCACTGGTTCAGCTGGTTTGGTTGTAGTCCTTTCCTCAAAGGCTGTAATTTTTGTAGATGGGCGATATACACTTCAGCTAGATAATGAAGTCGATGCAAATCTTTTTGAAAGGAAAAATTATACTCAGAAAAATTTATACGAATGGTTTTTATCTTCCTTAGCATCAGAAGATGTTATTGGATATGATCCAAAGCTGCACTCACGTCAGTCTTTATATGAACTCCGAAAGGCATGTAAGATTAAGGGCGCTCATATAAAGAGTATGCAGGGCAATCCTATAGACATTTTATGGGAGGACCAGCCCCGTCCACCCTTATCTCCAGTATATATTCATGATCTTAAATATTCCGGACAGTCTGTTCTAGAAAAATGCTCGGAGGTACGTAAAAAAATTATAACATACAATGCCGATGCTGCCATGATTGTGTCGGCAGACTCTTTGGCATGGCTTTTGAATATTCGGGGAGGGGATGTTCCAAATTGCCCACTAGCGTTAGGGTTTGCAATTATTAATCAGGATGGGTTGATCAAGCTTTTCATGGATAAAAGAAAAATACCTCCAAAGACATTAGGTTATATTCAATCACTAGCCACAGTTCATCATCCGGATGAAATTTCTAGTGCTTTGAAGGCTTTGGGCCAATCAGGCCAATCACTTTTGGTCGATATAACTAAAACTCCAGAATGGTTTGAGGATCAAGTTACGCAAGCTGGTGGCGGAATAATAGCTGGTACAGACCCATGTACTATATTTAAAGCAATAAAAAATCACACTGAATTATCAGGTGCACGATCTGCTCATGTCTATGATGGAGTCGCCTTAACTCGATTTCTTCATTGGCTTGATAACTCTTTATCTGGCGGAGTGGTTGATGAATTATCCGCATCAAAGATGCTAGAGGGTTTTAGATTAATAAATTCAAATTATAGATATCCTTCATTTGATACTATATCTGGTTATGGTCCCAATGGTGCAATTATTCACTATAGGGTTACTCCTTCTACTAATCGTGTACTAGAAAAGGGATCATTATATCTTGTGGACTCTGGAGCACATTATCTAAATGGTACAACTGACGTAACTAGAACTATTTCAGTAGGAGAGCCTAGTGATGAAATGTGTGATAGGTTTACAAGAGTCTTAAAGGGTCATATTGCTTTAGCCACAACTAGCTTTGAGCAGGGCACTTGCGGTTATCAACTGGACCCGCTGGCACGTCAATATTTACAGGAGGTGGGTCTTGATTATAACCACGGAACTGGACATGGGGTTGGAAACTTTATGAATGTTCATGAAGGTCCACAGAAGATATCAAAAGTTAAGGATGATGTTGTACTAGCAGCTGGGATGATAGTTTCTAACGAACCAGGATTTTATAAAGAAGGGTATTTCGGTATAAGAATTGAAAATTTATTAGCTGTGATTAAGAGCCCTAGATTAAATACTGAATGTAAAAATATACTAAGGTTTGAAACTCTTACTCTTGCACCAATTGATAAAAGCCTAGTTCAATTAAATTTAATGACACAGCAGGAGATCTCATGGCTTAATGCATATCATTCGCGAGTATATGATGAATTAAAGGGCTTTCTAGAGGGAGAGCCTGATACTCTGAAATGGTTGGAGAAAGCTACATCTTCAATATAATATATAGTAATTATATATCTTACCTTTTTATATAGGTAAAAAGAAAGCAAATGCTGGATTTGAGGAAATAAGATCCCAAAATATTGCGAAATTGTAATTTAATCACTATTAACATCATTACTACTAAGGTAATTTTCAATTATTAGTATATGTTCAATATAGGGCCCGTAGTTCAGTTGGTCAGAACAGGCCGCTCATAACGGTCATGTCGCAGGTTCGAGTCCTGCCGGGCCCACCACTCTTAAGCAGAGAATTTGAGTAACTAACAATAGTTTGGTAATCAAGGTAGTGGGCCGTCTTCCAGAAATCCATCTATAACATTTTGTGTTAGGCGAGATATGTTATTGTCATAAGAGTTATGAGAGAGGCTACCGCAGTAAGAGATGGATCCAACAGAAAAAGTAGCGCCATCATTTGGTGTTTTGAAATATACCATGTCAGCTCTAATGAGAGGATTTTGATCGCCCCCTCCGCCAGAGCCAAAATAACCTCTAAAATTAAATGAAACTTCCTCAGTAACGCACATATACATATCCGTATGTCCTTCTGAAGATGCAAGTAAAAAACTATTTTCAGGTGTACCTAGAGAAAGATCATATCTATCTATTTCAAATCCTGCAGCTCCCCCTCCTACTAATCCAAAGTCTCCGATGATATCATCATCAATGCCATCAAATATCCATTTACATTGATGTAATTGACTATCAGGAGAGCGACGATAGTATGAGCAAACATCTAGACCAAAAGCTGAAAAGGAAACTCCAACAAGTTTAGCCATATTACGACCTCGTACTCTCCAAATTCCTCCATGTTTTCCATCAAACATTCCGCAATATTCACCAGGAGAGATTGTCCATGCTCTTGTTGCATTATCTCCTCTTCTGACCTCAATGATATTAGTATTTTGGGGATGATAATTAGTTACCCAATAAAATCCATTACCGCCAAGATACAGCATTCTCCCACCTTGATCTTGGTAATCTTCATAAGCATTTAAACAAGACTCAGTTTGATATTCCGGATGACTTCCTGTGAGAATAACTTTGTAACGGTTTAGGAGATCAGAACCTTCTAAATGTACATCCTCATCTGTATGAATGTCAAAATCATATTTTTTTTCTGTAAGCCAATCCACTAAATGTAAATCTGCATTATATTGTCTCACAGAAGGAGATAAGAAATGCTGATATTTTGGACGCATATTTAATATTGGCCTAAGGCGGCTAGAAATAGAAATACCAGATCCATCTGTATGTGTACCGTAAAGGCCATAGCCCATATTGTGCAGCTCATTAAAGAGTAGATCTGATGGCTGCAAGGCGGTAACACGCCCTGTGATTAATTGTGCAATAGGGGACTCCATATTCAAGTTATCATTTGCATATGCCATATAACTGGCGGTCGGTATAATAAGTGCTATTGGTGCAGGCCTCTGTGAGGGTGCTGGGCGAACAAAAAATGGAATATAATCTTCATTTTGAAGATCAGATTTTCCATTAACCCTTAGGCGTGCAGCATAGCAACCGCTTTTTAAATCTTTAGGGATAACAAATGAAAAATCTATTTCCCATCTGGCATCGTCAATATCATCATCATGAAAGTGTATTGCACCAAACTGATCAGGGGAATCTTTATAACTCATCGAGTCTTGCCAAGCATACCCAGTAACCCCCCTGCAAGGCATATTAACAAGTACTCCATTGTTGTTAGAGCCACTAATGTCAATCACATCACAACTTGCTGCGGTTGGGGTTATATTTTTTGAAAAATCTAAGATTGCAAAAAAATTATGATTTATTTGTGGGCATTTTTTTTGCAAGCATATTTCTTTAATTTCGTCCAAGTCTATAACTTCCTCGGCAATAATAGGATGTTCAATTTTTCCATTAAATTTAGATGTGTGCTCAGGTATAGCAATCTGCTTAGTCAAGTTAGAATAGTGTGCTCCCTCCAAGATACGGCCAGTGTCAGCCACCTTTGTTTTTGCAGCTATTAATATATAAGCCTCACTGTTTCTTAGCTCTTGAGGGGGAAAACTAGTTTTTATTATTTGGGTCTTATAGTTTTCTTTTGAGAGTATTCTGGGCCCATGCCCACTGTTTGATGAGGTTATACAGGGTTCTTGCATAAGTTGAGCGGTACCAGTTGAGGCATCAAAGCTAGCTCCAATAAAATACCAGATTTTTCCAACCAGCGGTTTTTGAGTTGTAATTACTTGAGTCTCAGATTCAAGATATAATTTTAGTTGTAATATTCCATTTTCATTTATACACAAATCAAAACCACCATCAGTTCCTTCAATAGATTTAGAGAAAATTGATTGTTGGCCTTGCTCAGGCGTTGTGGCATAGACAAGAGTTCCAAAACTTAAGCTTCTAAAATGCTTCTTATCGCTATTTTGAACAAGGAGGTATGACCCATTAAATAGTCCTTGTTCTCTTCCTTTATAAGTCCCACTTACAGTAGTCTCTATTAACTCTTCTTTGAAACCCGGTCCCGCGGGGTTTGTGTCTCCATGAATCAATCTGACTATATCTGCCTGATAATCTTTAGAGTCAGAACTATGGACATAGAATCGCAGTTCTTCGCCGGGACGACTAGAAAATTTGTTACTATATCCTGTAATCTTTAACATTCAGTTTCTGCCAATTCAAAACCGTACTGAGCTAAAAGATTAATGATTCTTTTTTTAAAAATTACATGTTCAGCTTTTGCTCGATCTTCAAAAATCATTCCTAATTCCCTAATCTTTTCCCCTCTCTTTCCTGGCAATTCAACAATGTGAAATGGTCCATTGCAGTTGGGTTGATATAATGCAAGTTTTCCATTAGTGGGCTGAACTCTGAGTTTATCAATTATACGTGCTAATTCTGCAGAATAAACTTTTGTAGGGTGCTCTTTATCTCCAGACATGCCAAAGGGATTATTTTTGTGTTCGTCTAAAATCTTCTTTCTAGTATTTTTATCTAAAAGAAGAGGGATAATTTGTGTTTTGGTGTTATATTCATCAATTGCTACAAAAGCAAAATTGTCCTGAAGAGCTGTTTTTTTCAAACTTTTCTGTTTTTTCATAGTTGTTTCTCACTCTCAGCCATTTTCTGGTATTAATAGTATAGATTATAGCAAGTAATTATTTGAAGTTATTAATATATTGTTAGCACGATGATACTCAGAGTATAAAAACTTTTTATTTTATTGATCAATGGCCTTCAAAATAGGCATAAAAAATATAAGTTTAAGGAAAATAATTTTTATGAGCTTGCCCAAAACACCATAACCTGCCACTTTATAGGCCTATTGTATGGGGTATTGGCTTTATAGCGAAGGAGAATTGATATGTCTTTAGATGCGGCAAGAAACATTTCACTCGAAGAGCTCGATAAGCAAGTTCTATTGCATCCTGTTACTTCTATAGCGGAGCAACAGGAAAAGGGCCCGCTTATCATGAAGCGTGCAGGCGGCGTCAGGGTATACGATAATAACGATAAAGCTTATATTGATGCTGCAGCTGCGCTTTGGTGTGTGAATATTGGATACGGGCGCCAGAGACTTACAGAGGCTGCTAAAGAGGAGATGGAGCGTATAGGGTTTTATCATACCTTTGGTGGCGCATCGAACGAGCCCCAGATACTTCTTGCCGATAAATTAATACACCTTTTACATAAAAATGCTGATTGCACTCAGATCAGCAAGATTTTCTTCGGTCTGTCTGGCTCTGATGCTAACGATACTCAATTTAAGTTAGCTCGCTATTATAATAATCTAAGAGGTAAGCCCAATAAAAAGAAAATAATCTCAAGGATTGGTGCTTACCACGGAGTATCAGCTGCCGCAGGTAGTCTAACTGGAATCCCGTTGTACCATAAAGCTTTTGATCTTCCTTTTGACGGCGTTTTACATACTTCATGTCCAAACTTTTGGAAGTTCGGTAACCCGGGGGAAACTGAGGAAGAATTTACCGATAGGATGATTAAGGATCTTGAAGATCTTATTCTTCGCGAGGGTCCAGAAACTGTCGCTGCATTTATCGCTGAGCCAGTTATGGGTACAGGCGGGGTTATCATACCAACACGAGAATACTACCAGCGTATACAGAAATTACTTAAGGAACATGATATTTTGTTCATAGCCGACGAGGTTATTACTGGGTTTGGACGTCTTGGAAGTTGGTTTGGTTCTGGTTTTTACGGAGTAAAACCTGACCTGATGTCATTTGCAAAGGGCTTAACAAGTGCATATTTCCCAATGTCTGCAGTTGCCGTTGCGGACCATGTTTGGCAGGTTCTTGCTGACGGTACTCCTGAGGTTGGAATGTTTGCGCATGGTTTTACCTACTCAGGCCATCCTGTAGGCGCTGCAGTAGGACTTGCCAATCTTGAAATAATGGAAGAAGAAGATCTCATCAGCAACGCTGCTGCTGTAGGTCCTTATTTAAGGGACTCTCTAAGAGAAAGATTGGTTGGGCACCCCAATATTGGGGAAATACGTGGTGAGGGTCTAATGATAGGAGTGGAATATGCTGCTGGACCTGAGAGTAAGGAGGCACCTGAAATGAGTCCGCCTGCCCATAAACAGGTTGCTATGGCAGCACAAGAGCGTGGTCTTTTAACAAGGGCTTTACCTTTTCTGCCAGTAAATAATTTCTCGCCACCATTAACCTTCACCAAATCTGATGCCGATGAGACAGTAGATATATATGTCGACTCGGTTGAAAGTGTCTTTGGAAAAATTTAGAGGTTAATCTGTCTACTTAGCTGTTCTCATAAAAAATAGATCTGCTAAGTTAAGGGTATATCTATAACTTTTTATGCCTTTAAAACGATAAGTTTACTGGTACAGACTTTATGTTCGCAATATTCTATTGCTTGTGTGAGAAAATTATTAATTATGGCTGCCAAAAATAAAACAGGTTTAGATACATATTTTAAGCGGATTGTGGGTGGTGATCAAACTTTTACTATTGAGGCTCCTAACTTGAAGTTTGGTTTAGGCTCAATAAAAGAGTTAGGCGAGGAAGCGCATCTCAGAAATATTCGAAGAGCAGCTATTTTTACAGATCCCCGAGTTTCTAAGCTAGATTACTTCCAGGCAGCCATTGACTCTCTTAGTAGTTCAAAGATTGAATTTGAGGTTTATGAAGAGGTCGAAGTTGAACCAACCGACCGTTCATTTAATTCAGCCACGTTATTTGCACAGCAAGGGCAATTTGATGGATACATATCTATTGGTGGTGGATCTACTATGGATACTGCAAAAGCGGCAAATCTATTCGCAAGTTATCCCGATGATTTATTTGCCTACGTAAATGCTCCTATCGGCCAGGCTAAGCCTATTCCGGGACCGCTCAAACCACATATAGCTTGCCCTACTACTTTTGGTACAGCAAGTGAAACAACAGGTATAGCGATTTTTGATATTCTTGAAAAACAAATGAAGACAGGAATTGCCCATCGTGCTTTACGTCCCGATTTGGGTATAATTGATGCAGATAGTTTAAAAACTCTTCCTGCAGCAGTCATTTCCGCAAATGGTTTTGATGTATTCAGTCATGCTATAGAATCATATACAGCAAGGCCTTTTACAAAACGCAAAGCTCCTGAAAGATCCCTTGATAGACCCCTTTTGCAGGGAGCTAATCCATTTAGTGATATGGCTTGCTTGGAAGCTATAAGGATTATTGGCAGAAATTTGGAGGCCGCAGTCTCAGATACTCCTGATATTTTAGTTCTTGAAGCTATGGCATTTTCAGGAATGTTGGCAGGTATTGGATTTGGGAATGCAGGGTGTCATGTTCCTCACGCAATGTCTTATGCCGTAGCAGGTCTAGTAAAAGATTATAGACAAGAAGGTTGGCCATCTGACCATGCAATGGTACCGCATGGCACATCCGTCATAGTAAATTCACCTGCATCTTTTCGTTTTACCGCTCAGGCTTGTCCAGAAAGACATATGAAAGCTGCGGAGGCTTTAGGTGTAGATATTAGGAATCTTCCAAATGAGAGAGCAGGTGAGGTACTCTCTGAAAAAGTAATAGCTCTTATGAAGAGTACTGGTGTGCCAAATGGTCTTCAGGGTGTTGGTTATACCGAGAGTGATATAGACGCATTAACTGAAAGGACTCTTCCGACCAAAAGATTATTGGATATTAGCCCTAGATCTGTTAATGAGGACCAACTTAGATCAATATTTCGCGATGCTATGTCTTATTGGTAGATATTTTTTAGGTTATTATAATGTCCATTAACATAAAAGCAGGCTCTGAAGCGTTACTCGCTGCTCAATTTGTAGATCAGGATCGGCTCTGGGACAGAATGATGTCTATGGCAGATATAGGATCTTTACCCAATGGCGGGGTTAACAGGCCAGCGCTGAGTAGTTCTGATATTGAAGCAAGGCAGCGCTTATTAAGTTGGGCCGGTGATTTTGGTTTTGAAACTAAACTAGACAATATAGCAAATCTATTTATTCGTTTGCCAGGATCTGAGAATAACGCACCACCTGTTACTACCGGTAGTCATTTGGATACGCAGCCACGTGGTGGAAAATTTGATGGTGCATACGGAGTAGTTGGTGGATTTGAGTGTCTTGAAGCAATTTACCGTTCAGGTATTAAAATTAGACGTCCAATTGAAGTTGTGGCATGGACAAATGAGGAGGGCGGCAGATATCAGCCTGGAGTCATGGGCTCATCAATATATGTAGAAGAATTAAGACTAGAGGACCAGCTAAATAAAAAAGACGCAGATGGGATTAGACTAGAAGATGCACTCAAAAAAACCTTAGATTCTACACCATTACTTTCTCGGAGAGATTTTAATTCTCCAATGTCAGCTTATCTTGAGGCGCATATAGAGCAGGGTCCAATATTAGAGGGGTTAAATAAAACTATTGGTGTTGTTAGTGGTATACAAGGCCTTTGTTGGTTTGAGGTGGAAATTTTTGGAGAAGAAGCTCATGCTGGAACAACGCCATTAAATAAACGTAAGGATGCCCTTCAAGTTGCAATATCAATTATTGCCAAGCTGCAAAGTAGCATTTTAAGTTATGGAGACTCTACTCGTTTCACTGTAGGAAGATTTATTTGTGAACCAGGCTCTCCAAGTACAATTCCTGGGCGAGTATCTTTTACTATAGATTTTCGGCATCCTGAAAAATCTGTAATTGAAGAGATTTCTAATGTTATTACAACTGTTTGTTCTAATCACGCAAATGATTGTAAAGTAACAGTCGATCCTTTGATTTTTAATATGCCTGTAGACTTTGATCCTAGAGTAATCAACTGTGTTGAGAGTGCTGCGAGTGCTCTTAATCATGAGTATAATTTGATGCCATCTGGTGCCGGACATGATGCTGGCTATATTGCTAAATGTTATCCAGCCGGTATGATTTTTGTCCCTTGTGCAGGTGGCGTAAGCCATAACGAAGCTGAAAGTGCCTCTGCTTCTGACCTTGCTGCTGGTATAGAAACGCTTACAGTTTGTCTTGTTGAGCTTGCAAATAGTTAGAATTATTTGAGATAAGGAGGGAATCCTAATCAGTGCTTTCTTAATTTTAATTAATATGTTCCTTTAATTAAACACTGCCGTTACGCCAGCTACCAGAAGACTTACACCTTTTGCATATACGCTCACCCGCCCATTGGCTGGGAAAAACTTCCCTACATTTCAAGCACTTACGTTCCTTTATCTCTTGAACGGGCTCCTCCTCGTTAAATGAGTCATCGCCTTCAACGTGATTTTCTATGGTTTCAATCATGTGAGTTAGATAATGGAATCGAAAAATAAAATCAACTACTTATAAATTAATTATTAATATGCCTATTTTTGGTAATTAACTCAAGTTATTCTAAAAAATCAGGTTAAATAGGATAATAATGTCTTATTATGGCATTGGTGAGGAGAAATTTTCTAAAAGTAGTTTTAATAAGAATATTTTTAGAATTTTTCATTTTAAAGTTTAGGTAATATAACTAATAGGAAGATTTTCAAAATTTAGTGTCACTGGGAGGCATCCAATATGGAAATGACAATGAGAAGTTACCCAAATGAATGGGTATCTGAATCAATCATGTATCGCCAAGGGGTTGGCGGAGGATATTCGGGGAAGAGCCATAGATTAACTAAGGAAGAGCAGGGCGATTACCATTACACAATAGGTCCTTATTCAAGCCCTGTTCTAAAAATTTCACCTGGAGATCAGGTGGTTGTTGATACTGCAGATGCATTCGAGGGTAAAATTAAATCAGAGAGCGATAAACCTACTGAGATACTAGAAATGCCATGGTTAAATCCACAATGTGGACCTATCCTAATAGAGGGCGCAGAAAAAGGTGATACTATTGCGGTGCATATTGAAGAGATGATTCCTAGAGGTGATCAGCCAAGAGGTACATGTTGTATGATACCAGAGTTTGGGGCTCTAACAGGGACAAATTATACTGCTACATTAAATGACCCTCTTCCCGAGCGAGTTCGGAAGATTAATCTCGATGAAGAGAATGTCTATTGGTCAGAACGCGTAACTCTTCCGTATAAACCCCATATTGGTACTTTATCCTGCTCTCCAGAAATAGATAGCATAAATTCTCTGACCCCTGATAGTCACGGTGGGAACATGGATCTGCCTGATATGGGACCTGGGACGATTACGTACTTACCGGTTCGCTCAAAAGGAGCAAGATTATTTATTGGAGATGCACACGCTTGTCAGGGTGATGGAGAAGTTTGTGGGGTTGCGGTTGAGTATGCAACTACTACCACTATTACAGTAGATCTTATCAAAGATTGGACTATTGAGTGGCCACGTCTAGAGGCAGACGATTTTATCATGGCAATAGGAAGCACTCGACCGTTAGAAGATGCCACGAGAATAGCTTATCGTGAGTTAATCAGATGGATGGTGTCTGATTATGGTTATGATCAGTGGGATGCTTATATGATGTTGAGTCAATGTGGTAAGGTAAGATTAGGGAATTTTGTGGACCCCAAGTATACAGTTGGTGCTGCAGTTTCAAAAAAATATATTTTTAGTTAAGCAAAATTAGAGTTATTATTTTAAAACCTAAGACTCTCTTTGCTTGATAAGATGGGATAGGAGCTGGTCAGCTACGCACTCAACCAGTTCTGAGGTATTATTATCAAGACAGTTGCCTTGTTCATCAAATGCCTTTCTAACTTGAGCAATAGAAATAAATTCAGGTATAGGCAAAGCTCCTACATGTGAAAGTACACTGCTCAGTTGATCTAGTGCCTTATATGCCCCTGCTTTTCCTGCTGCGCAACCCAAAAGAGACACGGGCTTATTTTTAAGAGCTGAAGGATATCCAAGGTTTTCAATGATTAGTTTAGAGGTAGCAGACATTCCGCCATGATATTCCGGCGTAGCAAAGATCAGGCCATCAGATTTACATATTATATCCTTAATATAATCTGTGTCTGAATCTATTATTTTATGTCCAGGAAATGGAAGTGAAAGATCATTTGGACGGATATCATCAATATAAATATTTAGTCCTTTATGTGGAGTCCTTAATTTTTTAACGGCTAAATCTAATGCACTCCCAGTATATGAACCAGGTCGAGAGGTGCCAAGGATATTGCAAATTCTAAAGTTATGAATCATTTTTAAATGCTTAAATAAGCTAAGAAATAACGTTGTCTTATAAAAATTTTGTTAAGATTGGATTTTGTTATAAATATGTTTTAACTACTAATTTACAATAAATCTCACATACTACTTATAAATTATACCATATCTTCATCTATATACTTTATTTATATAAATAATTACGATTTTTTATAAATAAAGAAAAATATTATAAAACAATGGCTTAGTTTAATTAATCCTGCTCTGATAGATGTCGTATGCAAATTTCAATAATAAGTATGATTGCCAGTAGCCTCTCAGGGCTCTAACATATACATGCAGAGTGCGATAGCTGGGTAATCCAAGCTTTAATACGAGGGAGGATTATAAGCTGGGCATATTGTGATCGGCCCAATTAGTAAACCATGTTTGCTATGGGGGATCTTTTTTTTGACTATTAGAGAGTAAAAATAAAATGGCCACAGGTACTGTTAAATGGTTTAACGCCACTAAGGGATACGGCTTTGTCACACCGGACGAGGGTGATAAGGACGCATTTATTCACATTTCAGCCGTGCAGGCTGCCGGACTTGAAGGTTTAACTGAGGGTCAGCGTGTCTCATATGAGCTTCAGCCAGGTCGTAATGGCAAAGAAGCAGCTGAAAATTTAGCCCTCATAGATTAATAACCTTTAGTTTTTGGGAATCTCAGAGGGTTTTCAATTAAAAAATTTATAGCAGTCTGGTGGTGCAGATACTTACTGCGCCTCCAGGCTGTTCTATTTTTTTATTTTTGTAGTGTTCGAGTGTTATCGCTTGGCGTCTTGTAATTAACTATCTTAGTTTTCTACAGGGGCGGTTATGCGAGCGCGGAGCATGGAAAGGAACCCATCAAATCCTTTGCGATTAATTACAGATGCAAATTCTACACGGTGCGTGTGGAGCATAGATATTCCTTCTACGTTGACATCAACTACTTTATAGCCACTCTCAAAGTCTCTTATCCGGTAATCTACACCTATTGGCTGACCACCATCACGTTGAATATGTGTTCGTACAACTTTGTCACTACTTTTTGGCTGTTCTATAACCTGGAGAACTTTAAAAAATTCTCCGTTATATGTATTAAATCTTGATGCATAGACACGAGTTAGAAAATCTAGAAATATTTCGTCGTATTCTTCTTTTTGCTTTTCTGAGGCTGAACGCCAATATCTACCTACGACAAATCGGCTAATTGTGGGCATATGAAAGGCATCAACTAATAATTTACGGAACGCCTCTTCTCTGAGAGAAAACTCGGTATTTTGTGCGTTACTCAGTATATCTATTGCACGCGTGCCGAGGTTCTCAATAAATTTTTGGGGATCTTTTGTGTCAGCTGAAGCTAGGTTTACTGTTGAGGTAGCAATAATTATTGCAGCTAGGATAGTGGCGTATACCCAATATCTTTTTGGGGCAGAAAAACCTAATAGTTTTTTCTTGCTTAATTCAGCAATAACATAAATTTTATAAAGGGAATTATAATTATTCACCAAAGTCATTTCCAATTAATTTAGTTTCCAGAGGTAGCTATTTGATCAATGTCATCAGCTGGGCTTGGTGTTTCTTCTGTTTCATCTATTGTCATAGATGGAATCGGGATAAGTTCAGGTAGCTCACTATTCCTTATTTCTGCATTACGGTATTGTCTATATGATTCTCTCATAGTGGCGTAGAAATCTACAGAAGTTTGTTGCAGTGTATCAAGCTCATCCATATAGGCAGTCCGTTGATCAATTCCGTTGCCGACCATTCGGGCAATACTTTGATTTTTAGTTAAGATAAAACCCATAGGATCAATTAGCCAATCTACGACCAGGCCCAGGGAGTCTCTTGGGTTAGATGGCCCTAAAAGTGGCCAGACTATATAGGGGCCCTCATCGACGCCCCAAATGGATGCGGTTTGACCAAAATCTTCAGGAACATATTCAATTCCCCACTCTTCTGCCACATCAAATAATCCGACAATGCCAAATGTTGAATTTATTACAAAACGCATAAAAGTGGACCCGGCACGTTCAGTTTCACCTTGTAAAAGATTGTTGGTGAAATTTATGGGTTCACCCAAATTATCTAGTGCATTTGAAACACGATCACGCCCCCATTTTGGCACTAAAGAGTATACCTCAGCTATAGGTCTGAATAGCGCTCCATCTACTGCCTGGTTAAAAGCAAAAACGCCTCGATTAACGTTTTCATACGGATCATTAACGGCTAAATAATCTTGGTTAACATTATTATCTGATTCTACTGCAACATTATTTGAGTTTGATGCACAGGCACTCAATGCAAGAATGCCAATAAAGAGAAATATAGTATGGGCTCTCAATCTTATCATATTTGATTTATTAGGAAAAAATAGGCCAGTCTTAAGGGTCAGTATATTTTTAAATTTTATTTGTATTATGGGTTTTATCATTAAATACAGGCCTATTTTAAATTATTGATTTAACAACCTTAACTGCAGACATAATAATTCAAATTTTAACCTTTTCCATACCTGCATGTGTCGCACCATGCAATTCTCCACAAATTAGAGGAGGGGTGGCTATGTATTTAAGGCCTTATTAAGGCACAAGGAAAACTATCAGAAGGGCTGAAAACTGCCGATATTAAACTATATTGGGGCTATTTATATGAGTATTGGTAATGAGTGGAGGATTTAAAAATCGGACCTATTGTTGCAAAACAGCAACATACTTTTTAGACTTCAAAAGATTAGATCTTATTTGGCATTAAAAATATGATGATTTATAGAGTTTTTGCTTCCGAGTCGTTAGATGATTTAAGGCTTTATCAATAGAATTTGCTTTCACAAAGGTTTCTTTAATCTTTGCTTCCATAGCCTCCTCCTCCAGGTGTCTCTATAGTGAAAATATCTCCTGAATTGATTTCTATCTGATCTGCTCCCCTAAGTATTTCTTTAACACCATCTATTCTTTCAACGTAGCTTTTGCCTGTTTTACCAGGAGCCCCTCCTTTGAGTCCAAAAGGTTTAACTATTCTATGCCCAGATAGTATTGCTGCTGTCATTGGCTTTAAAAAGCGTATTCTTCTAATTGTACCATTGCCTCCACAGAATTTTCCTGTACCACCGGACTTAGGACGTATTTGAAAGGACTCAAGTCTAACTGGATAGCGCCATTCGAGAATTTCAGGATCGGTCAATCGCGAATTAGTCATATGAGTTTGAACAGCATCGGTTCCATCAAAACCTGGGCCCGCACCAGAGCCTCCAGATATAGTTTCATAATACTGATACTCATCATTGCCAAAAGTGAAGTTATTCATTGTTCCTTGAGCGGCAGAAAGCACACCTAAGGCTCCGTATAAAGCATCAGTAAGATGCGATGATGTTTCAACATTTCCTGCTACTACCGCTGCTGGATAGTTGGGATTTAACATACAACCAGAAGGAATGATAATCTCAATAGGTTTAAGGCATCCTTCATTCATCGGGATTGTATCTTCAATCAATGTCCTGAAAACATAAAGAACACTTGCTTTGCAAACTGCAGCGGGGGCATTAAAGTTATTTTTTAATTGAGAACTAGTTCCTGAAAAATCAATAGTCGCTTCACCTAAATCATGATTTATATCTACTTTAACTTTGATTTGGTTCCCGTCATCAAGCGGATAGTTAAATGAACCACTTCTGAGGGAAGCAATAGCACGACGAACTAGATCTGCTGCGTTGTCTTGTACATGGCGCATGTATGCCTTGACGGTCTCCAGGCCAAAGTGAGCTACTGCCTGATGGAGCTCTCTAAGCCCAACTTCGTTTGCAGCAATTTGAGACATTATATCAGCAATATTTTGGTCTGGGTTTCGGGCGGGCCATTCACTACTTGAAAGAAGTTTACGAAAATCTCTTTCATGGAAAATACCTTCTGTAACTAGTTTGAAATTATCTATAATTATACCTTCTTGATGTACTTTCTTTGAAAATGGTGGCATAGAACCAGGAGTAATACCTCCTATGTCTGCGTGGTGGCCTCGTGAGGCAACAAAAAATAATATATTTGTTCCAGCATTATTAAAAACTGGAGTAACAACAGTAATATCGGGTAAATGTGTTCCACCATTGTAAGGATCATTTGTGGCGTAAGAGTTACCTGGCCTGAAGTCTTTACTAAAGTTTTCCATAATAGATTTAACTGATTCCCCCATTGAACCTAGATGAACTGGCATATGCGGGGCATTGGCAATAAGTCCACCGTGTGAGTCGAATACAGCACAACTAAAATCAAGTCTTTCTTTTATATTTACTGAGTGAGCAGTATTTTCTAGTGTTGATCCCATCTGCTCAGCAATAGACATGAAAAGATTATTGAAGACCTCAAGCATCACAGGATTAACCTTTGTACTTACATCCTCATTTTTCTTTTTTGGTATAGAACGTTTAAGTATTAAGTGTAGATACTCATTTACGTTTGCTGTCCACCCTTGTTCGATTATAGTGGTAGCTGAAGGTTCAATAATTACTGCTGGCCCACAAATTTCATCCTTTGGCTCAAGTTCTTCACGGGAGTATACTTCAGTGGATTTGATAGATCCGTCTATCCATATATCTTTGATATCAATAGGATGAGGGAGTGCCCCTATCTCACGAATTCTTTTATGTGCTTTTTCCTTAGAAAAATTATTTTGTCCAACCGCCTCGACAATTAAGGACTCTATAACAAGCTCACGATTTGGATGTAAAAAACCAAATTGTTGTTTATGTAATTTTAAAAAAGATTGAACTAGATCATTTTTTTCTGAATAGGGAACAGTCAAGGCGTTATCTGTGCCATCATATCTGATCTCTAGACTAATTTCTAAATTAATTTGGGATGGCTTCACTCCTTGGAGCACCAGGTTTTCAGAACATATAGCAACGGCGACCTTTGTCTCATGTTTTAGTCTTGTTAGGGCGTTAGCGTCTAACTTTATCTCTATCGTTTTTTGTTTAATGTCTCTAACTTCTGCAAGGCCTATACCATAAGCCGAGAGCATTCCAGAATGTGGGTGTATGTGTATAGTATCTATTGAAAGTTCATCGGCAACAAGACACGCATGTTGACCTCCTGCTGCGCCAAAACACGCCAGGGCATATTCAGAAATATCGTACCCTTTTTGTATAGAGATTTTTTTTATAGCGTTAGCCATATTTTGAATTGCAATTCTGATAAAGCCCTCTGCAACTTCATGTGAAGTTGTTTTTGAGGCGGTGGTTAAAGAAATTTTTCTAGCTAAATCTTCAAATTTTTCGAATACAATATCTTCATCTATAGTTTGGTCTGCATTTGGTCCAAAAACTTTTGGAAAATGTCTACCAGAGATCTTGCCCAGCATAACGTTACAGTCAGTTAGCGTAAGTGGCCCACCTCGACGATAGCAAGCAGGACCAGGATTGGCTCCTGCGGATCCGGGGCCTACTCTAAAACGATTACTATCGAAGTGGAGTATAGAACCTCCTCCTGCAGCAACTGTATGGATATGCATCATTGGTGTTCTTAATCGAACCCCTGCTACCTCTGAGTCAAATTTACGTTCATATATTCCATCAAATCTTGATACATCAGTAGAGGTGCCTCCCATGTCAAATCCAATGATTTTTTTTATTTCTGTATGCGAAATACTTTGTGCTGCACCAACCACACCCCCTGCTGGACCCGATAAGACTGCATCCTTACCTCTAAAGTTATCAGCATCTACTAATCCACCTGAGGATTGCATAAACTGTAATTTCACACCACTTAGATGGCTATTAATTCTACTAACATACCGTTTTAGTAATGGGGACAAGTAGGCATCAACAACTGTCGTGTCCCCACGGCTAATCAGTTTCATTAATGGGCTTACTTCATGACTTAGAGAAATTTGATTAAAACCAATTTTTTTTGCGATAGAGCCCACTAATTTTTCGTGGCTTGGATTCCTGAAGCTGAACATAAACACTACTGCAATAGATTTAATTCCACTATCCCATACTTCATTTAATTTTAAATGTAGTAATTTTTCATCTATTGGTAATACTTCAATACCATCTGAAGATATCCGGCCTGGTAGTTCAACTACCTTATGGTAAAGCATTTCTGGAAGAATTATTTTTTTTGAAAAAATGTTTGGACGATTTTGATATCCTATTCTAAGAGCATCACGGAAACCTTCATTTATAATTAATGCTGTGGGCTCTCCAGCTCTTTCAAGGAGGGCATTAGTTGCGACTGTAGTGCCCATACGCACTACTTCAATATGCGAGCCTGGAATTTCTCTTTGATTAGAGATTCCTAATACTTCACGGATGCCTTGTACAGGTGCATCTTCATATTTCTCTGGATTTTCAGATAACAGTTTGTGGGTAATAAGCTTTCCGTTAGGAGATTTTGCAACTACATCTGTGAATGTACCCCCCCTATCAATCCAGAATTGCCAACCAGTCATAATATCAATAGCCCATACAAATTTAAAAGAAGCAATTTTAACGTGATATCATTATTTTTAAAAACCTTTAAGATCATACTTGTAAAATCAATCATTTATAAACAAGTTGTGATTTACCTACTCAATACTAAAATTAAAGTGGATAGCAAGATAATAAGATAAGAGGTTAGGTGGTTTTATATGAGTATATGGGGAAAACTTATCGGTGGCGCAGCAGGCTTTGCTATTGGTGGACCACTGGGAATGTTGTTAGGTGTTGCTGCAGGGCATTTGGCCGATAATGTTAGTAAACGTGCATTTCGTGGGAAAAGTGAGTCCTTAGAAAGAGAGAATCATCAGCAAATCTTTGCGGTTTCATTAATAGCTCTTTCTGCAAAAATGGCAAAGGCAGATGGAAGAGTTACAAGTGATGAGATAAAAGCCTTTAAAGCGATTTTTCGAGTGCCATCAAAAGAGATTCCAATGGTGGCAAATATCTTTGATAAAGCAAAAGAGGATACGAGTGGATTTGAAGAATATGCTTTTCAAGTCTCTAGATTTTTTAAAACACGTCCAGAGGTCCTAGAGGAACTATTAGGTGCTCTTATGCATATAGCTGCCGCTGATGGAGTTATACATCCAAAGGAGCGTTCATTTCTGAGTGCTGTTGCAGACATTTTTGGCTTTGATCAGATCGTTTATGAGCGTATAGCTATCCAGCATGGGCTAGGTGAGAAAGATAACCCTTACAAAATATTGGGTGTAAAAGAAGATGATTCTAACCAAGAGATAAAAAAGGTATATAGGGAATTGGTGCGTGAGAATCATCCCGATCATCTTATAGCGCAGGGTGTACCGGAGGAGTTAATAAACTTAGCGAACGAAAAACTAGCTGCAATCAATGATGCTTATGCAAAAATAGAGAAAGAGCGTGGACTATAAAATTAAACATAAAATATTAGTCGATATTTAATAGAACAATATGTCACCTTTACATGTCCTTCTAGCACTAATGGTTGCGGCTATATTTGGCTTTGGGTTTGTTCCTTCAAAAATTGGCGTCGAAAGTTATTCTCCTTTATGGTTTCTTGCTACACGCTTTGTCCTAGTGAGTATCATACTTTTACCATTTATTCGTATTTCAAAACATCAATGGCCTGCTGTTCTTGTTTTTTCATTAATAATGGGAGTTGGTCACTTTTCCTTATCTTATCTAGGTATGAAAGCTGGGGCGGATGCTTCGATAGCTGCGATTTTATGGGTTATGCAAGCTCCAATTTCCACAGCCTTAGCACTGTTTATGTTGGGAGAAAAAATAAATAAGATTGGTTTATTTGGAATAACTATAGCGTTCTTAGGTGCTGTTTTACTTCTTGGTGAAACAAGGCACTTTGGAAACTATTTAGGCATAGGACTTGTTGGATGCTCGGCTATTTTAGGGGCGCTAGCAAATGTAATTGGTAAACGACTAGGGTCAGTTGAGCCTTTGGCACTGCAGGGGTGGAGTTCAGTTGTTGCCATCCCGGTACTTTTTAGCCTATCAATAATATTTGAGGAGAATCAGATAACTAGTATGATCAACGCGAGCTGGCAAGCGCATGGCTCTTTATTATACTTAGTGTTTCTTTCATCAATTGTTGGATACGGAACCTATTGGTGGCTACTTAAACGCTATACTGTATTAACCACTACATCAATTTTTCTTATGGTGCCTATATTCGGTGCAATTGGTGGTATAGCTGTTTTAGGAGATGATTTTACATGGCAGACTGGCTTGGGCACTTTAGGAATGTTAATAGGTGTTGGTTTATTGATGTTCCCCAGTCATTTAAGGGATAAATTAAATTTCTCTGTAAATAAAAAAAGATAATACTAAGCTATTAGCTATTCATTAGATTTAAAAGTTCTTAGGTATTATTTATATAACTTTAAGGATCACTAATTTTGCCAGTTAAATTTGATCTTCTTGATTCACCTAACAATGATGCTCGACCTATAAAGAAAAAAGATATCGATAGTATTGTTATCCATTATACGGGCATGAAAAATAGAGATGCTGCTATAAAACGTATGCTAGATAAACGTCACAAAGTAAGCGCGCATTGGTGCATTGCTGAAGATGGAAAAATTTTTAAATTAGTAAACGAGGAGATGCGTGCTTGGCATGCGGGAATTAGTTGGTGGAGGGGGAGAGGTAATGTAAATGATTTTTCAATTGGAATTGAGTTAGTCAATCCAGGTCATAGATGGGGATACAGGCCTTTTCCATCTACCCAGATGAATGCATTAATTGAATTATGTATAGATATTCAAGAAAGATATCCTATTGACCCTCGCAATGTGGTTGGACATTCTGATATAGCGCCAAATAGAAAAAAGGACCCGGGAGAATTATTTAACTGGATGCTCTTAGCTGACGAAGGTATTGGGTTATGGACTAAAAAGTTTGTGCAGCCAATTTCCATTCCTACTTTTGGGCCTGGTAGTCAGGGTGAGGACATCAAGGATTGGCAGGTGAAACTAGCACTATTTGGCTATGGCTTATATCAAGATGGAATTTATGGCGATCAAACATCTGAAGTAGTTGCTGCTTTCCAACGACATTTCCGGCAGGCAAGGATAGATGGTTTTCTCGATAGTGGGACTGGTTCAATTTTGAATCATTTACTATCCAGTTTTTAAATACTTTAGCTATAGAAGAAAGTTGACCTGACGATTGCAAAAACATATTTTTGTTTTTGCCAGATAGCTGGACGGCTGCTCTCACGATAATTCGTGGGGGAGGAAAGTCCGGGCTCTACAGAAACACGGTGCCGGGTAACACCCGGCGGGGGTGACCCCAGGGAAAGTGCCACAGAAAGTAAACCGCCTATTTGCACTTAAGCAAAATATGGGTAAGGGTGAAAAGGTGTGGTAAGAGCGCACCGCACGAACGGTAACGTTCGTGGCAAGGTAAACCCCACCGAGAGCAAGACCAAATAGGGATGGCAAGACGAAGTATTGTAATTTGCAGGCTTTTTCAAGCGAGTTTCTGCGTTAGCCGTCCGGGTAGGTTGCATGAGGCACTTGGTAACGGGTGTCCAAGATGAATAGTCGTCAGCATTGTGGTTTTTCCATTTGCGACAGAACCCGGCTTATAGGCTATCTGGCAATTTAATTTTGTTTCAGCTCATTTAAATCAAAGTAATACAAATCTAACATTAGCAAGATGAACATTAATAATAGAACAAAAAATGAACATCATTGAATATCAGGGGCACTTGAAAGTAGAACAAAAAATGAACATATTTTTTTAACTCAGAGTGAATCCTCTCCCAGTATTTATTTAAGTTATTTTATTTAAAAATTTGGTAGCTTGAAATGTATTATGCATCTCTGAAAGACCTGTAAATACTTACTTATTTACATTGACGACCATATTTACCCATGATATCCCATATTGTCCCATATTGCGGGGGTTAGCTGCCCTCAATAGATTGAATAGATGGGGCGACGTATCGGTATGCGGGAGTAGCATCTGTGGCGTTGTTTACAGGAAACATAATTAACAAGTTAGACCGAAAGGGGCGTGTCTCTGTTCCTGCTAGCTTTCGTGCGGCAATACCAAATAATAGTTTTCACGGGATTGCTGCTTATCCAGCTCCAGACGGCGCGGCTGCCATAGAGTGCTCAGGTATGGAAGCACTCGAAAAGTTATCTACTAGATTTTCTAATGCAAATCCTTTCTCTCCGGAATTTCGTAACGCCAGACTGGCCTTATTTTCTAATGTTGATCAGCTACCGTTTGATGGAGAGGGGCGTATTTTATTACCAGCTAGACTTATCGAAAAAGCTAACCTTGAAATAAACGTTGCCTTCGTTGGTTTAGGGGAAACGTTCCAAATTTGGGAGCCGTCTGCATTTGAGAAGGCTCGTGAAAAAGCGATGGAACGGGCTTACCAAGAACTTGCTCAACTTGACCTGCCTCCTGCTATGGACTCAGGAGATTCAAAATGAAAACTGATTCTAGTATTACAGCGCATACCCAAACCCATATTCCTGTGATGCTACCTGAGGTTATTGCAATACTTGATCCCAAGCCTGGTGGTATTTATGTCGATGGAACTTTTGGTTCTGGTGGTTATGCGCGTGCAATACTTGATTCAACGGCATGTAAAATAATTGGTATTGATCGTGATCCTTCAGCTATTGCCGCTGCGAGAACAATGTATGACGAATACAATGGACGTTTATGTTTGAAAGAAGGAAGAATTTCAGACATGGAGGCTATAGTAAATTCAGAGACAACAGAGCAGGTGGACGGAGTGGCTCTTGATCTTGGGGTTTCTTCAACACAGTTAAATGATAGGGCTCGCGGATTTTCATTTATCTTAGATGGACCTCTTGACATGAGGATGGGTAGATCAGAAGAAACCGCTGCTGATATTGTCAATTTAAGAACAGAAAAAGACCTTATAAAAATTTTAAGAAACTACGGAGAAGAGCGATATGCAAAAAGGATTGCTTTAGCTATATGCGAGAATAGACGTAAATCCCCAATCAGGACCACATCCCAGTTAGCTGAAATTGTTAGAAAGGTGCTTAGTGGTAAAAATAGTTCAATTGACCAGGCCACTCGAACGTTTCAGGCATTACGGATTGCGGTAAATGATGAGATTAATCAATTAAAGTGCGCCTTAATTGCTGCGGAGAGATTATTGAAGAGCGGGGGTCGTTTAGCTGTGGTTTCCTTTCACTCCTTAGAGGACAGGGAAGTAAAAAATTTCTTAAAGTCAAGGAGTGGTCTTTCATCGAGAGCAAATCGTCACATTCCTGAGTTTGCCACAAAAATGCCTGATCCCTCATTTAATCTTATTTCTCGTGGGGTATACAAGCCAACTAGCGAAGAAGTGGCCACTAACCCAAGAGCTAGATCTGCGCGTCTAAGAGGGGCTCAGCGTACTTGTGCTGCAGCTATTTCTGAGGAGATGATTATATGATTCGTCCAAGAGTTATTTTATGGATTGGTCTAGCAGCAATAGTTGGCGTTAGTCTTTTTGTTGTCAAATATGAAGTGCAGAGTCTAGATGAGCACCTTTTAGGTTTAGAAAAAGAAAAACTTGTAACTGAAAGATCTATACATGTTTTAGAGGCAGAATGGGCCCATTTAAATCACCCTGAAAGACTTGAAAGGTTGGCAAAAAAATATCTCAATTTACATCCTGCCAACCCTAAACAGCTAATTGTATATGACTCGGTAGATTATATTTCGAGGTTAGGCAATGAGTGACTTAATTACAAAGTCATGGAAGCATGGTGGGGAAGAGGGCAGTGAATATTCTGCTATCGATTCCGGGTCTTTTGGAAAAAACAAATCCAGGCGACCTCTAGAATTGGCAAGAACTCGTCTAATTGTCGCGGGGTTTATGTTTACCGCGTGTTTTTTGTTGCTTGCAACGCGAATTATTGACTTATCCCTTATTGGAGCTGATTCTCAGATTATATCTTCAAATCATGGCTCATCATCTAAGCTAACATTAGAACGACGTGATATTGTTGATAGAAATAATATAGTTTTAGCTACTAATCTTCCTTTTGAATCTCTTTATGTAGATCCGTCGAAGGTCCTGGAGCCTGAAATTGCCTTAGCTAAGATAAAAAATATCTTACCCCAGATAGATGAAAAATCTTTGCTCAGGCAGATCAATAGTGGAGGAACTTTCCATTGGGTCAAGCGTGGTTTGACGCCTAATCAAATTTGGAAAATTAATAATCTTGGTCTTCCTGGATTTATATTTAAAAAAGAAGAGAAGCGCGTTTACCCACACGGAACATTGTTTGCTCATGTTCTTGGTTATACTGATCCTGATAATAAAGGCATATCAGGAATCGAGTCTGGGTTAGATTCTAAACTAAAGGGAAAGAATCATAATGATACTAGCCCTTTAATGTTATCACTTGATGTTCGTATTCAGCATGCTCTAGTGATCGAGTTAAGTGAGGCAATGGCTATTTTTAAAGCTAAGGGCTCTTCGGGCATTGTTATGGACGTTGATAGTGGTGAAATTATTGCTTTGGCTAGCCTCCCTGCTTTTGACCCAAACCTCCATGGAGAAAGTTCAAAAAACGAAAAGTTTAATAGGGCAACACTCGGTGTCTATGAGCTTGGTTCAGTATTTAAGGCATTTAATACTGCTTTAGCTCTCGACTCAGGCATTGTTTCATTAGACGATAAATATGATGCTACCAAGCCTTTAAGGGCATCAAAATATCTTATTAGGGATGATCATCCTGAAAATAGATGGCTGAATGTATCAGAGATCTTTATCCATTCTTCCAATATAGGTTCAGCTCAAATAGCAAAAGACCTAGGTACTGAGAATCAGAGAGAATTCCTCTCAAGACTTGGAATGCTTAATTCAGTGAATCTAGAAATTCCTGAAGTTGCAAAACCTCTTTCACCAAGACCTTGGCGACCGCTCAATACTATGACCGTTTCATATGGGCATGGTATATCTGTAACACCTTTACACGCACTAAATGGATTTGCCTCGTTAGTGAATGGTGGCTTAAAAAGAGAGCCAACTTTACTTAAACGAAATTCTTTTGCTGATCCTACAGAAGCAAGTCGCATTATAAGTTTGGATACATCAGATCTAATGCGAAAACTTCTATATCGAGCTGTGACTGAAGGGACTGGTGGGAGTGCGCGTGTTGAAGGTTATCTTGTAGGCGGAAAGACGGGTACTGCAGAAAAGGCAATTCCGGGTGGTTATAAAAAAGATGCGGTAATTTCGACATTTATTGCTGCATTTCCCATAGATAAACCACGCTATGCAGTAATAGTGAGTTTAGATGAGCCTAAGGGCAACAAGGCAACTTTTAATCATGCTGGAGCCGGTTGGACAGCTGCGCCAACTGTTGGGCGAATAATTAGCCGTATAGGGCCTCTTCTTGGAGTTGAATCTATTAATCCGCCTAATATTGAATCTGAAGATCCCAATATTGTGCGTCCAGTTAAAAATATTTTAAGGACAAAATTTATAAGGGGTGAAAGTGCAACTTTCTGAACTTTTATCAAAAAATACTGTGCCCGCAGGCACCTTTTATAATTTAGATATAAAGGGTTTAACTTCGGATAGTCGGCAAGTGCGTCCTGGATATTTATTTGCAGCATTTAAAGGTAGCTTAACCAACGGAGAGTGTTTTATTCAGGACGCAATAGAGCAAGGTGCTGTAGCTATACTCGTCTCTGATGAACTGGAAAGTAATCCTGATAAAGAATCTGCTGTTTTTTTATCTGATTCAAACCCAAGGCGTAAATTTTCTATAATGGCTTCTCGTTTCTATAAGGTGCAGCCTAAGTCTATCGTAGCCGTTACTGGAACTAATGGAAAAAGTTCGGTAGCACATTTCACGCAGCAGATTTGGGATCAAGCAGGATTTAACGCAGCGAGTATAGGAACACTTGGTGTTAAAAGTAATAAACGTAAACAAGAATTAGAACTAACAACTCCAGATTCAGTCACTCTATTTAAAACTCTCTCTGAGTTAGCGGATGATGGAATTAGTAATGTAATTATTGAGGCTTCTAGCCATGGAATACACCAATATAGATTAGATGGCGCTAATATATGTGCTGCAGCATACTTAAATTTGGCTCATGACCATCTTGACTATCACTATGACTCAGAATCTTACCTGAACGCTAAGGCGGGCTTATTTCGTCGAATAGTCAATTCGGAAGGGACTGCTGTAATAAATTCAGACGATAGTGCTTACAAAAAGATGAGAAATATTTGCTCAGCACGTTCACTAAAAATCATCACATTTGGTAGTAAAGACGCAGACCTAAGACTTATAGAAAATCGTGTGAATAATATAGGTCAGGTTATGACCATAAATTGTTTCGGGGATATGTATGAGATTAATTCATCATTACCCGGGCGATTTCAGGCTTATAATATGTTGGCTTCTTTGGGGTTGGCTATTGCTACTGGTGTTTCAACCAAAAAAGCTATTAAAGCCTTAGAGACTCTTAAAGGTGTGCCGGGTAGATTGGAGCTTATTGCAAAGCGTTCTAATGGTGCACCAATATTTGTTGATTATGCACATACGCCAGACGCTCTTGATGTTGTATTAAAAACACTTCGGTCATTAGTATCTGGGCGTGTCATCCTCGTTTTTGGTTGTGGAGGTGATAGGGATAAGAATAAACGTATTTCAATGGGGTCTATTGCTTCCAAAAATGCAAACTTAGTAATAGTTACTGATGATAACCCTCGCACAGAAGATCCTAAACTGATAAGAGCTGAAATTTTAGCGGCTTGTCCTGGCGCCTTAGAAATTGAGGATCGAGCGCAAGCAATTTATAGTGCTATCTCAAGTCTAAATGATAATGACTTACTCCTTGTAGCTGGTAAAGGTCACGAAATAGGTCAAATAATTGGCCGTAAGATTACTCCGTTTAATGACGCGGAAATAATCATATCTTCACTCCAGGCCATAAATGAGGGTATTTAATGAGTGTATGTTTGACCTCAAAAAACTCTCGTCAGATATTATGGCAGGCAGTCGATGCTGCTGCCGCGACAGGCGGTAGGGCGCGTGGAGGTGTTTGGGCTGTCTCTGGTATTTCTATTGATAGTCGTGAGGTGCAGATAGGTGATCTATTCGTAGCGCTTAAGGGGCCTAATTACGATGGCCATGATTTTATTATACAGGCTTTCAGAAATGGAGCTTCAGCAGGATTAGTAAGTAGAGTCCCGTCAAAATTAGACTCAGATATGCCTTTGATTATTGTGGATGATACAAATATCGCACTTCGTGATTTAGCAAAAGCAGCCCGAGAACGTACTTCAGCAAAAGTGATAGCGGTTACAGGGAGTGTGGGAAAGACGGGTACTAAGGAAATGATTGCTGCAGGGCTTGTTGAAAATGGAACAACTATTGCAAGTCTTGGTAATCAGAATAATCATATAGGAGTTCCTCTCAGTTTAGCTCGAATGCCAAAAGACTGTAATTTTGGTGTATTTGAAGTGGGAATGAGCGCGCCCGGTGAAGTGGCGAATTTAACAAAATTAATCAGGCCACATGTTGGAATTATTACTACTGTAGAGCCGGTTCATACTGAATTTTTTAATAGTTTGGAAGCTGTTGCTGATGCAAAGGGTGAATTGTTTAGTGGTATTATAAACGAGGGTACAGCGATTATAAATCGTGATAATTTTTTCTTCCCGCATCTTTTGGAAAAGGCACAAGCGAACGAAAATCTTAAGGTAATGAGCTTCGGCAGTTCTGAGGAATCTGACTTTAAGTTAATTGATCTGAAAACTGAAAGTGATTCTATAAATATTAAGGCAAATCTAAATGGCCAAGAAGTCGAATATATCATCAAGCTTAGAGGTCGCCATTGGGCACTAAATAGTGTTGCTGCTTTGGCTGCATCAAGTCTCGTCGGTGCAGGAATAGATAAATCTACTAAGGGATTATCAAGGGTGATGCCTATGAAGGGGCGAGGGAGTATTTTTTCTACTTCTTTCGGCGGTGGCAAAATTAGTATTATTGACGAAAGCTATAATGCAAGCCCCCCCTCTATGGAGGCCGCGCTTCAATCTCTTGGTGACTTTATCGCTGACTCTAAAAGCCGCCGTGTTGCCATACTTGGTGATATGTTGGAATTGGGAGAAAGTGAAGATCAGTACCATGCTGATTTAGCTCCAATATGTGAAAAATATAATGTTAATTTAGTTTGTACTGTAGGTCCTCTTATGGCGCACTTACATTTAGCTCTCCCGGCTTCAATTTCATCCAAGCATTTTGCTGATCCTAAAAAGTTAATTATGTCTCTATCAAATATAATTCTAAGTGGCGATATCATCCTTGTTAAGGGTTCAAAGGGTTCAAGAGTAAGTCAGATAATTGATTATTTGACGCCTGTTAGTGGTTCTTCATCAGCTATAGGGGCGGAAGTATAGAAATGCTTTATAATCTTTTATTTCCTCTAGCTGATGAAGCAGGATTTCTTAACCTCTTTCAGTATTTAACATTCCGGACCGGAGGAGCTGTAATAACAGCTCTGATAGTAAGTTTTCTTTTTGGCCCCGTAATTATACGTACGTTGAAGGTTCGCCAAGGAAAGGGTCAACCAATTAGGGCTGACGGACCTGAAGGACATTTAATCACAAAAAAGGGGACTCCTACGATGGGCGGTGTCCTAATCCTGTTTGGCCTTCTTTGTGGAACTCTTCTTTGGGCTGATCTAACCAGTGCACATGTATGGATTTTATTAACTATAACCCTAGGTTTTGGGGTCATAGGTTTTGTTGATGATTTTTTAAAGGTTCGTCGTCAGACATCGGTAGGCGTTCCAGGTCGCATTAAGATTCTTCTCCAGATCGCCATAGCCTTGGGAACAACTTTTTGGTTAATTCACCTAACTGGTTCAGAGTATAATTCTGGTTTAGCCCTTCCTTTTGTTAAATCTATACTGATTGATCTAGGCTGGTTTTTCATTCCTTTTGCAGTCTTTGTAATGGTTGGAGCATCGAATGCTGTTAATTTAACAGACGGTCTTGATGGTCTTGCGATCGTTCCGATTATGATCGCTGCGGCAGTCTTTGGGGTAATTTCTTACTTTGTGGGAAATGCTGTGTTTAGTGAATATCTTCAGCTTCACTATGTTGCTGGAGCCGGAGAGTTATCAGTATTTTGTGGTGCTTTGGTGGGCGCCGGACTGGGATTCTTATGGTTTAACGCCCCGCCTGCGATGGTCTTTATGGGAGATACTGGATCTTTAGCAGCAGGTGCGGCCCTTGGTGCAATCTCAGTTATGACTAAACATGAACTTGTTTTGGCAATTGTTGGAGGTCTTTTCGTACTAGAAACAGTATCGGTAATTGTCCAAGTTGGAAGCTTCCGTCTTTTTGGGCGTAGAGTTTTTCAGATGGCGCCACTACATCACCATTATGAAAGAAAGGGTATTGCTGAACCCACAATCGTAATTCGTTTTTGGATTATATCTGTCATTCTTGCGCTCATTGGTCTTGCAACACTTAAACTTAGGTAATGTGATGATAAAGCCTCATAAATATACAAATAAAGGTGTTGCTATTCTCGGTTTGGGTAAGACAGGCCGATCGGCAGTTGAGTTTTTTTCTAAAGTAGACGCAAATCCTATAATTGTATGGGATGACGATGAGTCTCGGATCCAGGGATTGCCATCCCATGTTAATTTATTTCGTCATAGCGAAATTAAATGGGAAAATTTGGAGCTGCTTATTCCCTCTCCGGGTATAGGAAGTGATCATCCAATGAGCATAGCTGCAAGGACTGCGGGTTGTAATGTAAGAAGCGACATAGAGGTACTATGGGAAAATATGCCCGAAGCTAAGTATATCGGTATTACGGGTACAAATGGAAAGTCAACAACTACAGCATTAATTTCCCATATACTTAATTTTTCTGGAGTTACAAACGCTGTTGGAGGAAATTTTGGTACTCCAGCCTTGTCGCTACCAAATCTCTCAAAAGATGAAATTTATATTCTTGAACTTTCATCATTCCAACTTTCATTATGTAACAGTTTATCTTTTGATATAGCGGCTTTGATAAATATCTCGGAAGATCATCTTGAATGGCATGGATCTCTTGATGCTTATATTGAGGCAAAACTGGGTATATTTAGGAAAGGTAGACTCTCTAATGCGATTATTGGAATCGATGATATTAATACCCAAAAAATTTATTCTAAATTAGTTAAAGAAAAGATAAATAATATTATCCCGGTATCGTCTAATCATATAATTGATTGTGGTATTTCTTTTAGTAATGGTTTTTTGTACGAGGATGGGAAAAGAGTTTGCTGTATTAAAAAAATTCCTAGTCTAATAGGGAAGCATAACGCTCAGAATGCTGCGGTGGCTTGGGCTGTAGTAAGGGCAGCTGGTGTATCAAAAGAATCTGCAAGAAAAGGAATATCCGATTTCCCGGGTTTAGAACACAGAATGGAAAGTGTTTCTGAGATACATGGGGTTAGGTTTATCAATGATAGTAAAGCTACAAACCCAGAAGCTGCTGCAAGAGCTCTTGATACTTTTTCATCTATATATTGGATCGCTGGTGGTAGAGCAAAGTGTAATGATATAAGCCCATTAAAAAAATCGATAAAAAGTGTAAAGCACGTTTTTCTATTTGGTGAGTCCGGTTATTCTTTAGAAGTAGGTTTAGAAGGGCTAACTAAAAGTAATCGTTTTGTTGATCTTAAAAGTGCAATAAAGGCAGCCGCAGCAACCGCTATAGAAGATTCTGAACCAGATGCTGTAGTCCTTTTTTCTCCAGCCTGCTCTTCATTTGATCAGTTTGATAATTTTGAGGATAGGGGTCACGCCTTTAAGCGTCATGTATCGGATTTAGAGAATCTCAATTTAGACGAACTTTTGAGAGGAGCCTCTAGTGAGTAGCTTCTCCCGAACAGATAGAAGTATACTTGGACGATGGTGGTGGACAGTCGATCGATGGAATCTAATTGCACTTGTACTTTTAGCGGCAATTGGTGCCATCTTAACAATGGCTGCTGCACCAGGGGCAGCGGAGAGAATTGGTTATGAGCCCTTTCATTTTGTTAGAAATCAGTTTGTATTTTTTGGTCCAGCAATAATCCTTCTAATTACAGTTTCGTTGTTCACGCCAACTACTATTAGGCGGTTTGCGGCTATCGGTCTAATACTAGCTCTAATATTAATGGTTATTACTTTACTGGCAGGTTTTGAAGCAAAGGGAGCAATTAGGTGGATAAGTTTAGGGGGGTTTAGTATACAGCCTTCAGAGTTTCTCAAGCCTTGCTTTGCTGTTGTGGCGGCATGGATGTTTGCCGCTCAGAAAAATGATCCAAAATTTCCGGGAAGAATAATTGCTTCCAGCTTATTTATATTAGTGATTGGGCTTTTAATTCTACAACCAGATTTTGGAATGACTATTACTGTAACCGCTGTTTGGTTTGTCCAGTTTTTTCTTGCTGGCCTGCCAATGTTGTGGGTAGCTATTGGGTTAGTTGGCGGTTTGGGGTTAGTTGTAGCAGCTTATACAGTATTACCTCATGTAGCGGATAGAATTGATCGTTTTATATATCCAGAAATTGGTGACCAGTACAATGTCAACACTTCATTAAAAGCTTTCGAGAATGGAGGTTTATTCGGCATTGGTCCTGGGGAGGGTTTGGTCAAAGTAGATCTCCCTGAAAGTCATACTGACTTTATTTTTGCTGTGGCTGGAGAAGAATTTGGTGCTCTAGCATGTTTGCTAATAGTTGGTCTTTTCGGTTTTATTGTTCTAAGAGGATTTTCTCGAGTTCTCAGGGATGCAAACCTTTTTATCCTCCTATCTGTCGCTGGTCTACTTACACAGTTTGGGTTGCAGGCATTAATAAATATGGGTGTTGCTGTTCGTCTTTTACCAGCTAAGGGTATGACTTTACCTTTTGTAAGCTATGGAGGGTCATCATTAATTGCTACAGCAATAGGGATGGGCATGGTGCTTGCACTTACAAGAAGTAATTATCTGAAACGCGAGGACCAGAAATGATTGAGGCTAAAGAAAAAAATCAGTTGATCGTTTTGGCTGCAGGAGGAACGGGGGGGCATGTTTTTCCAGCAGAGGCATTGGCCTCTGAACTAATTTCGCGTGGTTATGAATTAGCGTTGCTTACTGATAAAAGAGCTCAAGCATATAAGGGAACACTTGGCTCTCTTAATAGGCACATAATTTTTTCCTCAAAACCATTGACGCATACGTATATTTCTTTCGCAGCGTCTTCTATTTTTACAGCAGTAAGTATTATATCTGCTTGGCGAGTATTAAAAACTTTGTCGCCCTCTCTTGTGGTTGGTTTTGGTGGTTATGTATCTTTACCGACTATTATTGCGGCTAGATTTAATAGGATATCAACTATCATTCATGAGCAGAACGCTGTTTTGGGGCGGGCGAATCAAATACTGGCCCCTATGGCAAAAAATATAGCCACAAGCTTCCCAGAAACCAAGGGTACTGATAGCTATCAAGGAAAAGTGACACAGACTGGTAATCCAGTGCGTGAGGAAATTATTACATTATGCGAACAAAGTTACGAACCGCCTGAAAAATCGGGTACTATTCGTTTGTTAGTTTTAGGGGGGAGCCAGGGCGCAGCATCGATTGATAATTTTATACCGGCAGCAATTGCAAAACTGCCTAAGTCTCTTACAGAACGATTATATTTAACTCATCAATCTCGTTTAGAAAATGTAGATTTATTAAGAAATAAGTTTTCTCAATTAGGAATTAAGGCCAATGTACAAGGGTTTTACAGAGATATAGCTTCGAAGATTTCAGAGTCACATTTAGTGATAGCAAGAGCTGGTGCCTCCACTATTTCTGAGATTTCAGTGATGGGAAAGCCTGCACTGCTTATCCCTTATCCGCGCGCAATAGGTCAGCATCAGAAAAGAAATGCAATTCAGTTTTCTAGGAATAGCGCGTGTGAAATTCTTGAAGAAAAGAATTTTAGCTCAGAATTTCTTGCTGAGAAAATGGCTGCTCTTCTATCAAACACTAATAAGCTCAAGAGTATGGCAAAAGCATCCAAAAATTTTGGCCGACCACATGCTGCAAAAGAACTTGCAGATCTTGTTGAGGAAGTCTCGCCTCGGTCTGGAGATAAATATTTTAAATCGAAGAGGCCTTTAGGGGAAGTCGGATGAAATCTTTACCTCTATCAATAGGTCGTCTCCACTTTGTTGGTATAGGTGGGATTGGAATGAGCGGCATAGCTGAGGTAATGCATAATTTAGGTTACCAGGTGCAGGGATCTGATATTTCTGAGAGTCAAAATGTTAAGAGGCTTCAAGATATGGGCATTAATATCCAACTTGGACATAATGTTAAGAATATTGAAGGCTCTGAAGTTGTAGTCGTTTCCTCAGCAATTGCTAAAGATAATCCTGAGGTTATCGCTGCAAGAGAAAAATTTATACCAGTTGTGCAACGAGCAGAAATGCTTGCTGAATTAATGAGATTAAAGTGGTCAATAGCTGTTTCTGGTACTCATGGAAAAACCACAACGACTTCAATTATAGCTGCAGTGCTGGATGCTGTAGGGCTTGACCCTACAGTGATTAACGGCGGGATTATTAATGCATATGGTACTAACGCCCGAATTGGGGATGGCGAGTGGATGGTAGTGGAATCTGACGAGTCTGATGGTAGCTTTGTTAAGTTACCGGCCACAGTTGCCGTGGTAACAAATATTGATCCGGAGCATATGGAATTTTATGGAAATTTTGACGCCGTAAGAGCGGCTTATAGAAATTTTATTGATAGTATTCCTTTTTATGGTTTTGCAGTACTTTGTATTGATCACCCTGAAGTGCAGGCTCTCATTGGTAGGGTTTGGGATAGAAGGGTAATTACTTATGGCCTTACTCCTCAGGCTGATATTAGGGCCTATAATATCTCTACAAATTCTTTCGGGTCAGCTTTTGATATCTCAATATCTGATAGAGTTAGGGGAAATGGAGACAGCCTTAAAAAGGTTCGTCTTCCGATGGTTGGTAATCATAATATTCTAAATGCTCTTGCGGCAGTTTCTATTGCCCATGAAATGGGAATTGATCATAATATTATACTTAGTGCCCTATCAAAATTTACAGGTGTAAAGCGCCGTTTTACAAAAACGGGGATAGTTGATGGTATAACAATAATTGATGATTATGGTCATCATCCTGTTGAAATAGCAGCTGTTCTAGAGTCGGCAAGGGCAGCCTATAATGGAAAAATTATAGCTGTTGTTCAACCTCATCGCTTCAGTCGTCTGAAAAGTTTATTCGAGGACTTCTGCTCATGCTTTAACGATGCCGATATAGTTGTGGTATCAGAAGTTTATGCCGCAGGAGAGGATCCAGAATTAGGAATTAATAGAGATACACTCGTCGAAGGTCTTCGTTCTAGGGGGCACCGCCATGTTATTCCTTTAAGTAGTCCGAAAGATTTAGCGGGGTGTATAAATCCATTTTTAGAGCCAAAAGATATTGTGGTCTGTCTTGGTGCAGGAGATATAACCCAGTGGGCTAATCTACTCCCAAAAGAATTATCTGACCTACGTGGAACGAGTTTTATTGACTCCTTTCGTGCGGGGCTTGGGAGGTCATGATGGGTAATTATTCCTTAGAAGAATTTTTAGATTGGGATCCACCTATACGCGGAAGAATATCTACTAATGCCGCAATCGGAAAGACAACGTGGTTTCAGGTTGGTGGAAATGCAGATATTCTTTTTAGGCCTAAGGATACTAAGGACCTTGCTAATTTTCTAAATAATTGTCCTAGGGATATAGGGGTTACAGTAATCGGTGCCGGTTCAAATATTCTTGTTCGTGACGGTGGTATATCAGGGGTCACTATTCGACTTAGAGATGGGTTTAGGAATGTGTCCTTTGAGAAACATAATGACGAGGAAGTCATTGTAACTTGTGGTGCTGGGGCTCTTGACGTCATTGTTTCAAGAAAGGCAGCTGCAGAGGGTGTCGGAGGGCTTGAGTTTTTATCAGGTGTCCCTGGTACTATTGGTGGTGCTTTGCGAATGAATGCAGGTGCTTATGGAAAGGAGATGAAAGATGTTGTTGTCTGGGCTACTGCATTAGATGGTCAGGGTTCAGAACACAAACTTTCTAATAATGATATTAGTTTTAATTATCGGCATTGTAATATCCCAAATGATTGGATTTTTACTTCTGCCGCCTTGCGAGCAAACATCCTAGACAAGAGTGCCATCCAATCTTCGATTGAAAGAATAGCTAATCAACGGTCGGATACACAGCCAATACGCGCTAGGACGAGTGGGAGCACCTTTAAGAATCCTAATGGACATAAAGCATGGGAACTTATTGATAGAGCTGGATGCCGAGGGCTCCGACTTGGTGGTGCGAAGGTTTCAGAAAAGCATTGTAATTTCTTAGTAAATGCAGAAAACGCAACTGCTGCAGATCTAGAAAATTTAGGGGAGGAAATCCGTCGACGTGTGAAAGACAGTTGCGGAATTATTTTAGAGTGGGAGATTGAGCGTGTGGGTCAACATAACAGCAGTGCTCATGGGAGTACAAAAATATAATGACTGAAAAACAGACTCATATTGCTGTTTTGATGGGCGGATGGTCGTCCGAGCGAGACGTTTCATTAGTCTCAGGAAATGCTGTTGCCAAAGTGTTAGGTGACAGAGGATATAAGGTCTCAAAAATTGATGTTGATCATAGTTTTTCTGAGAAATTGAAAAAAATAAAACCTGATGCTGTCTTTAATGCACTTCATGGTAGGTGGGGGGAGGATGGTTGCGTTCAGGGGGCACTAGAAATTTTAAAGATCCCTTACACTCATTCCGGTGTTCTTGCATCAGCTATAGCAATGAATAAACCTATTGCACGGAGAATGTTTATATCCGCTGGTATTCAATGTCCAGACAGTATCATTATTGACCGCAATGATGTAATCGCCGGAAAAGGTATGGAGCCCCCCTTTGTTGTGAAGCCAATAAACGAAGGGTCAAGTGTAGGGGTTATAATCGTAACAGAGAAATCTGATCTTTCACTTCTAGATAGTTCCGAGTGGATTTGGGGTGAAAAGATAATAGTAGAACGTTTTATACCTGGTCGAGATATACAGGTTGCAGTAATGGGCGATAAAGCTATTGGTGCAATAGAGATAAGACCTAAGGGTAAGTTTTATGACTATGAGTCAAAATATACGCCTGGCAGGGCCGAGCACTTTATGCCTGCTCCTATCCATCCCGATATTTACTCAGAGGCCCTCTCTATCGCTGAAACAAGTCATTGTGTACTGGGTTGTCGTGGTGTGACTAGGGCAGATCTTCGGTATGACGATAGTGAAGGTAATTCCGGAAAATTATATATGTTAGAAATTAATACTCAGCCTGGAATGACTCCTCTTTCTTTAGTTCCTGAAATAGCAGCTGACGTTGGCATAGAGTTTCCAGATCTAGTCCAATGGATGATTAAGGAGGCGAAATGCGACAACTAAGTTTTGATGATCGACTTCGTCCCCGTGGTCAATCTACTAAGAAAAAGCGCAGATCTATTAGCTGGTTTACAATTCGTAAGAGAGTATGGAAACGTAAGAGAACTATTATCTGGACTGTATGTTTAATAGGATTATCTCTTGTAGTTGGTATATGGGTTTCAAAACCTAATAGCACTGATTTAGTGGAGAATCAGATTGGTAGAAATATAACTGAAATAAGCTCAGCTCTTGGTATGAGAGTAAGTAATGTTTTTTCAGAGGGCCGTAAAAAAACTTCAGTCAAAGATATTTTGCAAGCACTAAGGGTTAAGCGTGGAGATCCTATTATTAATTTTGATGCAGCGGAGGCCCAGTCTCGCGTAGAAGCGTTGGGATGGGTTAGATCGGCTGTTGTTACTCGTAAGCTTCCGGACTCGATATATATTCAGATTCAAGAGAGGAAGCCTTTTGCTCTGTGGCAAAGCCAAGGTCGCGTGACTTTAATAGATCGTGAAGGAAAGGAAATTTTAGATACAGGATTAGAGTCTTATAACTATCTACCCCTTATAGTTGGTGATGATGCACGTAAATACGCGCCAGAATTATTTGACGTGATGGCAAGTCAGCCAGATCTTTTCAGACAGGTTTTGGCTGCTGTTCGTATTGGGAATAGACGGTGGGATATATTATTTGTAGGAGGACTTAGAGTCTATCTTCCTCAGCATGGAATTAGCAATGCATGGACTCGTTTAGCTGCTGCAAACTCTGAAAAAGACTTTTTTAATAGAGATATTTCTACGGTCGATCTACGTCTTCCTGACCGCATGATAATTCGAGTTATATCAGAAAACAAAATTGATGGTGAAACAACATGACGAGTTCAAAATGAGTCAAACAATAGCTGTACTTGATGCTGGAACTACCCGGGTGACCTGCTTTATTGCGCAAATGGAGTCTCCTGAAACACTTCATATTAAGGGGATTGGCCATGAAGTTGCTTCAGGAATGCGCTTGGGTTCAATAATTGATATGGATTCTGCTTCAAACTCAATGAGAAGAGCTGTTCATCGTGCAGAAACAATGGCTGGACTTACAGTGGATTCTGTTTTTGCAAGTATATCAGGAAATACAATGGAGTCTGCATATGCTGAAGCATCAATCAGTGTAAAAGGACATTCAATTGATGATGATGATATTCAGGATGCTTTTGATTCTGCTGGACTAGACAAGGTATATAACGGAAAGGCTCTACTTCATGCAATTCCAACAAATTTTAAACTTGATCATATACCCGGAATAAGAGATCCGCGAGGGATGCAGGGTAATGAGCTTGCAGTTAATCTTCATCTTGTTCGTGTCGCTGACAGTGGTTTACGTAATCTTGTGAGCTGTATAAATCGATGTGATCTAGAAGTAACTGCTCCTGTTAATAGTGCTTATGCGTCTGGTCTTGCATGTTTAGTTCAGGACGAGATAGACCTTGGAGTTACTTTGATTGATCTCGGTGGAGGGACTACAAACATAGCTATTTTTTCTGAGGGAGAGCTGAGTTGGTGTTCAAGTCTACCAATAGGCGGTCAACATGTAACAAATGATATTGCAAAGGGTTTGTCGACTCCTATTTCGAGTGCAGAAAGGATGAAGCGTTTCTTTGCAAGTGCAATTGGTGACTCATCAGGTGATAGAGAGATGGTCGAAGTCCCTTTGCTTGGTGAATCTGAAGAAACATCCTCTAGACAGGTCCCTCGCTCACTTCTTTCAGGAATAGTTCGTCCTCGGCTTGAGGAAACATTTGAGTTGATCAGAGATATATTAGAGCAATCACATGCATCTGCTTTAGCTGGCAGGCGAGTTGTTTTGACTGGAGGTGGAAGTCAGTTATCTGGAGTAGCAGATTTAGCAAGCCAGGTTTTAGATAAACAAGTAAGGCTTGCTAAACCGCTCCCAATTCCAGGTCTAGCTGAGGCTGCAGCTGGTCCAGACTGTGCTGGTGCAGCTGGTCTACTGATGTATGCATCTAATAAGCATAGCCCTATTAACAAAAGATCATCTATCAAGAAAACACCAGCATGGCTGGCTGACACAAACATAGGAAAGATAAGTCAATGGTTAAGACACAATTTTTAAAAAAAAAAGACCAAAAGTTATGAGAGTCTTTTCAGTTCTAGAATTAATTATAACCCCCAGACCTAATGCCGATAAGGGTGATGAGGGGAATCATAATGCGGGAGACTACGGCAACTACGCTTTAAACATAATATGTTGGAGGTTCTAATGACTATAGATTTTAAACCGCAGATGCTAGACGAAGCTAAGCCAAGGATAACCGTTTTTGGAGTTGGTGGAGCTGGAGGTAACGCAGTAAATAATATGATAAGTGGCAAGCTTGACGGTGTAGACTTTGTCGTAGCTAATACTGATTCACAGTCACTTATTCAGTCCCTTGCAGAACATAGAGTTCAGTTAGGTGTTAATATAACAAATGGCTTAGGTGCTGGAGCCCGGCCTGATATTGGAAGGGTTGCCGCCGAAGAGGCGCTTGATAGTATTCAGCGCTATCTCGATGGTAATAATATGGTATTTATAGCAGCAGGAATGGGGGGCGGTACTGGTACTGGTGCAGCACCAATCATTGCTAGAGCAGCTCGTGAGCAAGGTATACTTACAGTTGGTGT
>CETH01061884.1_pt1 | contig 75625 bp, 68 predicted proteins | sample 361461 | NCBI WGS metagenome assembly CETH01 (sample SAMEA2622695, study PRJEB7988) | marine metagenome | isolation source: saline water (ENVO:00002010), including | reverse complement strand
GACTTCGGGTTTTGATAGATATTACCAAATTGTTAGATGCTTTAGAGATGAAGATTTAAGGGCAGACAGACAACCAGAGTTTACACAGATTGATTTAGAAATGTCATTTGTAGATGAAAATGACGTTATCTCGATTGTAGAAAAACTTTTAAAAAAGATTTTCAAGGAAACTAAAGATATAGATTTAAGCCCAGAATTTAAAAGAATATCATATAGTGAATCAATGGAAAAATATGGGAATGATAGGCCAGACTTAAGATTCAGTCTCGAACTTCAAACAATTACTGATATTTTTAAAAATACTGAATTTAAAGTATTTAGAGATGTTGTAAATTCTAAAGGAATTATCAAGTGCATCAAAGTAGAAGACTCAAATTTAACTAGAAAAAATATTGACGACTTAACTCTATTCGCTCAAGAACATGGGGCTAAAGGTTTGGCTTGGATTAAAGTACTTGAATCAGAGCTTCAATCACCAATATTAAAATTCTTTTCCGAAGAAGAAATTGTGTTACTTAAAGATCAATTACAATTCAATACTGGGGATATAATTTTCTTTGGCGCAGGAAACGAAGATAATGTAAACAATTATATGTCTGCAGTAAGGAATAAACTCGGAAAGGATTTAAATTTGATCTCAGAAAATTCATTTGAATTTGTATGGATAACAGATTTTCCTTTATTTCTAAAAGTTGATGGGAATCTTACCTCAACACATCACCCTTTCACAATGCCAAAAGATGAGAGGATTGACGAATCAGAAATCGAAGCTCTTTCATCGAAAGCCTACGATATAGTCTTAAATGGAACTGAAATTGGTGGTGGAAGTATTAGAATTCATAAAAAGGAACTACAGGAAAAAATATTTAATATATTAGGTATTAAGAAAGAAGAATATGAAGATAACTTTGGGTATTTATTAAATGCTTTGGAGTCTGGAACTCCACCACACGGGGGATTAGCTATTGGATTAGATAGATTAATGATGTATCTAACAGACTCCCCATCAATTAGGGACATTATAGCTTTTCCTAAAACGCAAAAAGCTTCATGCCTACTTACTGAGGCTCCATCGAAAGTTTTTTCTGAAAAACAACTAGAGGAGCTTGGAATCGAATTAATTGATAAAGATGAATCTTAATTAGGTGTAATGGCCAAAAGCCTTACCATTTTCAACTTTATCAATTACCAAAGTGACTAATTCCCCTGGTTTCAATAAAACTGTGTCATCAATATTAACATCAATGTAGTTTCGCGTTCTTGCATGATTATTTCTTTCAATAATCGCAGAAAGCTTCTTACCTATAAAAGAAGAATAAAAATTCGTCTTTTTGCTTTGACCAAGCTCTCTTAGAGCTTTAGCCCTTATTTTCTTTACTTCATTGCTAATTTTACAATTACTTCTAGAAGCTTTTGTCCCTCTTCTATCTGAATATGGGAATACATGCAAATAGTCAAGAGGAGAATTTTTTATGTAGTTCAAGGTCTCATCAAATAAAGCATTTGTTTCCCCAGGGAATCCCGCTATTACATCTGTACCAATACAAGCATTTTTATTGTTTTCTTTAATTGCTCTAATAATTTTAGAAAATTTTTCTAACTTATATCTTCTTTTCATCATTTGTAATACTTTTTCTGATCCACTTTGAAGAGATATATGAAAAGAAGGACATATTTTTTTTGATTTTATAAAAAAATCAACAATGTCATCTCCTGTGTCTGCTGGATCAATCGAACTTAGTCTTATGTTTGGAATATCCGTGTTGTTCTCTATCTCTTTCAGAAGTGTTAATAAATCTGTTCCTATATCAACTCCATAACTAGATAAGTGAATTCCAGAAATAACAACTTCATTGTAGCCTAAATCATAAAGGTTATTAATCTTTTCAATTACAGACTCAGTTTCCATACTCCTTGATTTACCGCGAGCAAAGGGAATTATACAAAAAGCACATCTAAAACTGCATCCATCCTGGACTGAAAGAAAAGCTCTCGACCTTTTTTCCTTTTCCGAAATTTTAAAATCTTTAAATTTATCTATATCAAATATATTCGATATGATTTTCTTTGGAATATAGGGTTCCGATAAAACTTTTGGTATTAAGTACTTATTAGCATTATCAACTATATAGTCCACTTCAGAAACTGTTTCCAAAGATTCAGGATTTGTCTGCGCAAGGCAACCCGTAACTAATATCTTACATTTCGGATTATTTCTCTTTAATTTTTTTATATCATTTATTATTTGATTATCAGAATTATTAGTAACCGTACAGGTATTAACAATACATAGGTCTGACGAGTTATTGTCTTCTATTATTTTGAATCTATCTCCAATTGAAGCAGCTATTCTGTCACTATCAAATTGATTAACCTTACATCCATATGTTAGGAAGCTAATTTTCTCTACCGACTTCATCAATCCATCCTCCACCTAAAACTCTATCTTTATGATAAAAAACAATAGCTTGACCAGGCGTTATCGACCTTTGCGCTTGATCAAATAATACATGAAGTCTATTGTCAATGAATCTTATACTTGCTAAAGACTCAGGGCTTCTGTACCGAATTTTTGCCTCAATTTTCTTTTCGATTAAATCATTAGGGTTTACAGTCCAATTTAAATTATTTGCAAACAAAACTTTAGAGTATAGATCTTCCTTGTTTCCTACAATTACATCATTATTATCAAAATTAATACTAACCACGTACATAGCTTTTAAGGAATTTATTCCAAGTTTTTTTCTTTGACCAATTGTAAAATTATGAATACCTAAATGTTTACCGAGTACTTCACCATTTAAATCTTTTATAAATCCTTCTTTAGCAGAAAAACCTGGCAAATTATTTTCAATAAAACTCCTATAATCTTTCGCGATAAAGCAGACGTCTTGACTATCTTTCTTGGTAGCAACTGAGAGCTCAAACCCTTCGGATATTTCCCTTACTTGCTCTTTTGTGAAATCACCGAGCGGGAACATTAATCTTGAAAGCTCTTTTTGTGTCAATGTAAATAAAAAATAAGACTGATCTTTGAATTTATCTCTTCCTTTTTCCAAAAAATAAGTTCCAATATCATTCTTCGATATTTTTGCATAATGCCCCGTGGCTAAATAATCAGCACCCATTTCAAGAGATTTATTTAATAAAAAATTAAATTTCATATGCTCATTGCACATAATGCATGGATTTGGAGTTTGTCCACAATAATATTTATCTATAAAATCTTTAACAACATATTTCTGGAAATCATCTTTGTAATCAACGACTGTATGCTTAATTCCAATTTGATTAGCGGCCTGTCTAGCGTCCAATACATCACTTAAGGAGCAACAGCCAGTCTCCTCTTCAGCATAATCCCATAATTGCATAGTTATACCAGAAACATCATATCCTTGCTCTTTTAATAATGCTGCAGTAGTTGAACTATCAACCCCCCCACTCATTGCAACTATTATTTTCTTTTTCATGTTCATTACTTTACCAGACTGAATTTGAAAATCTAAAGTGAATTAATAAAATTCATTATGTATTATAACAATCTATGGATAGTCTATCATTCGCACTTGAGAATGGCTTAACTAAAGAAGAGTTTAAATTAATAGTAAGTAAGCTTAAAAGAGAGCCAAATGAAAATGAAATAGGTGTAATAGCAGCAATGTGGTCGGAACACTGTTCATATAAGAGTTCAAAGTTCTATCTAAAGAAACTTCCAACAAAAGGTAAATGTGTTATTCAGGGTCCAGGAGAAAATGCAGGGGTAATAGATATTGGCGATAATCAATGTTTAGTTTTTAAAATTGAAAGTCACAACCACCCATCATTTATTGAACCATATCAAGGGGCTGCTACCGGTGTTGGAGGAATCTTAAGAGATATTTTTACAATGGGAGCAAGACCTATCGCTTTAATGAATTCCTTAAGATTTGGAAATCCTAGAAAAAAGGATACAAAAAGAATTGTAAATGGAGTTGTTAGCGGCATAGCGGGTTACGGCAACTGTATGGGTATCCCAACCATAGGTGGAGAAGTTTACTTTGATGATTGCTATAATGGAAACCCTTTGGTAAATGCATTTGCGATTGGAATAACAAAGAAAGATAAGATCTTTAAAGGTTTAGCAGACGGTCCTGGTAATCCAGTTTTTTATTTAGGAGCTAAAACAGGAAAGGATGGAGTTAAAGGCGCGATTATGGCGTCTGATATATTTGAATCTGAAGAAGACCTTGATAGACCTACAGTCCAAATTGGAGACCCCTTTAAAGAGAAATTACTTCTAGAAGCTTGCCTTGAGATGTTTAAACTTAAAGGGATAGTTGGTATTCAGGATATGGGAGCTGCTGGACTAACCTCTTCTGCTTCCGAAATGGCTTCTAGGTCAAACAATGGAATTACAATTGATTTAGATAAGATACCCAAAAGAGACTCTAGCATAACACCCTATGAAATGCTCCTTTCAGAATCCCAAGAAAGAATGCTCCTAGTATTAAATAATAAAAATAATAATAAAATCAAAACAATATTTAGAAAATGGAACTTGGATTCAAATAAAATTGGTGAAGTAATTAAAGAGAAAAAATTTATAATTAAAAGTAATAAAAAAATCGTTGTGAATCTTCCGGTTTCAATTTTAACTGATGACTGTCCAATGTATAAAAGAAAAATTAAAAAACCGAAGTCTGCGAATAATTTGAAGTTTCTCACTTTGAAAGAGATAGCTAAAATAAAATTCAACACTGAAGATTTATTGAAAAAACTATTAAAAGATGAAAATATATGTTCCCGGGAATGGGTTTATAGACAATTCGACTACATGGTAGGTACAAATACTTTAATTAGACCTGGGTCAGATGCTTCAGTAATTCGAATTAAAGGTACAAAAAAAGCTGTTGCACTTACCACAAATTGTAATTCTAATTATTGTGAATTAAACCCATCAATAGGTGCATCAATTGCAGTAGCAGAGTCCACAAGAAACATTATAGCTAGTGGAGGTAAGCCTCTAGCAATAACAAACTGTCTTAATTTTGGAAATCCAGAAAAACCAGAGATTATGTGGCAATTCTCTGAAGCTATTGACGGACTTTCTAGGTCTTCCAGAACTTTTAAAACCCCTGTAGTTAGCGGAAACGTAAGCTTGTATAATGAGACTTACAATAAAGCCATAAAGCCAACTCCAACTATTAGTATGGTAGGAATTTTAGAAAATTATAGCCTTGCGAAAAACCAATGGTTCAAAGAATCCGGTGACCAAATCATACTAATTGGAAACATAAAAAGCGATTTTGGTGGATCACAAGTGATTAAATATTTAAATATTAAAAGAATCAATAGACCTCCTCTTATAAACCTAAAAGAGCATGAAAAGATAAATACCTTTATTTATAAAATAATTAGAAAGTTTAAAATAAATTCTGTACATGATATATCAGAGGGTGGGCTTTTAGTGGCAGTTGCTGAATCATGCTTTGCACCGGAAAATAAAATAGGAGCAAAATTAAATATAAAAAATGACTTAACTCTTTTTGCAGAATCACAAGGTTGCTATATAGTTAGTGCTCCGAAAAATGAAATAAAAAGAATAAAAACATTTGGCACAAAGAACAATATAAATGTTAAAGTAATTGGAGAAGTTGGTGGTGATTCATTGAATATTAATGAAGCACTAAATATAAAAATTGATGCTTTATATAAAATATGGAATGGTGGTTTTCCCAAGTAAATGGATAAATTAAATGAAGAATGTGGTGTTTTTGGAATTTTTAATGCTGATGAAGCGGCACTCCTTACAACATTAGGTCTTCACGCTTTACAACATAGGGGGAAGGAAGGAGTAGGAATTGTTACATTTGATGGAAGAAACTTTAACGCTGTAAGAGAACAAGGACTAGTAGGAAAAACTTTTAATAAACCAGAGGCAATTGCAAAGCTTCCTGGTAGAAATGCTGTTGGGCATGTTAGATATTCTACAACTGGTGCATCAGTATCTAAAAATATACAACCTCTTTTTGCAGATTTAGCTGCTGGAGGTTTTGCTTGTGCCCATAATGGAAATTTGATAAATGCAAAAACCATAAGAAAAGAACTTATAGGTGATGGAGCAATTTTTCAATCTACCTCGGACACGGAAACAATTCTTCAATTAGTCGCAAGATCGAGACAAAAACTCATCAAAGATAAGTTAATTGATGCACTACATGAAATAAAAGGAGCCTATTCATTAGTTATCCTGACAAATAAAAAGCTTATTGGAGTAAGAGATCCATATGGAATAAGACCACTAGTGCTTGGAGACCTAAAGGGCTCTCCAGTTTTAGCTTCAGAAACGTGTGCCCTCGATATAATTGGTGCAAAATATGTAAGAGATATTGAAAATGGAGAAATGATAATAATTACAAAAAATGGAATCGAAAGCACAAAGCCTTTTCCTAAGTTAAAAGAGAGACCATGCATTTTTGAACGAATTTATTTCTCAAGACCGGACAGTATTATTGATGGAAAAACAGTTTACACATACAGGAAAAATTTAGGTGAACAACTTGCTCTAGAGAATAAAATAAAAGCTGATGTAGTTGTTCCCGTTCTAGATTCTGGAGTTTCGGCTGGAATTGGATTTTCACAAAAATCAGGAATTCCACTGGAACTAGGAATTATCAGGAGTCATTATGTAGGTCGAACTTTTATCGAGCCAACCCAGAGCATAAGACAACTAGGAGTAAAGCTAAAGCATAGTGTAAATAAATCATGCATAGAAAATAAGAGAGTAGTTTTAATAGATGATTCAATAGTAAGAGGAACCACAGCTAATAAAATTGTAAAGATGATTTTCGATGCAGGTGCCAAAGAAGTTCATCTTGGTATTGGATGCCCCCCAATTACTCATCCAGACTTTTACGGGATTGATACTCCAAACTATAAAGAACTTATAGCATCAAAAAATAGCATAAAAGAAATGACCAAATTAATTGGAGCGACATCATTATTCTTCTTATCTTTAGATGGAACTTACAAAGCTATGGGATATAAAAAAAGAAATGATAAATCTCCTCAATTTACTGATCATTGTTTTACTGGTGATTACCCAATTAGCCCCGAAGAATAGAATAAATTAATTTAATTGGGATATAAGATTCTCAATTTCTTTAATTGAGTTTAAAGCTTCATTCAACTTATCCTCTTCTTCTTTAATAATTTCTTCAGGAGCAGAATCAAGGAAGCCCTTATTTGATAATTTAGATTTAGATAAAGTTGATGCTTTTTCTAATAATTTCATATCTTTAGATAATTTACTAATTTGTTGAGAAAAATCTATATCATTATCTCTTAGAATTGAGAGAGTACCCGAGTTCGTATGATTTGAAATCAACTTACCATCTATTCTAATATCGCTAACATCAAGTAAGGATTCGAGATTACAGAGCTCTTTTATTATATCTTTTATATAGGGTACAGAAGAGTACTCCTCAACATTTAGATTGTAATAACAGACTATTTTCTTACTTGGTTTTATCATAAGATTTTTTCTTAAAGATCTAATTCCAATAGTAAAATCTTTTAGTAATTTTAATTCATCAACAAAATTTCCTTCATAATTAGTTTTAATCTTATTGGGAAATGATCTGAAATTTATTTCATCTTTATTAGCAGATAAATTTTGATTTAACTCATTTGAAATAAACGGAGCAAATGGATAAAGGACATTTAAAAAACTAACGAACAACTCTTGCATTCTTGCTTTTGTATTTAATGACTGATTGCTTGAATTTTGATTATAAGAAATCTTAGCAATCTCAATATACCAATCACAAAAATCATCCCAAAAAAAATGGTAAATTTCATAAGAGGCTTTCTCTATCTCACAATTTTTTATATGATTTTTATATTTATCTAACAACAAATTAAATCTATCAATTATCCATGCATCATAAAACGTATCTTTTGATAGTTTTATATTCTTCTCGGATTTATTATTAAGTCCGATAAACTTTCCAGCGTTCCAAATTTTGTTCATAAAATTTTTATAAGGCTCTAGAGAATTTGGACCAAGTTTTATATCACTGTGTGGAGAAATATTTGATGACAAGTAAAATCTTAAAGCATCTGTTCCATATTCAGAAATTAAATCTAACGGATCCACAACGTTCCCCTTGGTTTTACTCATCTTCTGGCCTTTTTTATCTCTTATTAAATTATGAATATATACTACTTTAAAAGGAATTTGTCCCGTAAGTTCAATGGACATCATTATCATTCTAGCAACCCAGAAAAATATAATATCAAATCCTGTAACTAGTAATGATGTAGGGAAATATTTCTTATAATCGTCTGTTTTCTTCGGCCAACCCAAAGTTGAAAAAGGCCAAAGTGATGATGAAAACCAAGTATCTAACACATCTTTATCCTGATGAAGCTCGGCCTCTTCATTGAATTTATCAAAAAACTTTTTATTTGCTGTTTCTATATCTTTTGCAGCAACAAATCTGCCATCTGATGAATGCCAAACTGGTATTCTGTGCCCCCAAATTATTTGCCTAGAAATACACCATGGCTGTATGTTGTTCATCCATTCAAAGAATGTATTCTCCCAAAATTTCGGCTTAAACTGTACTTTTTCAGTTTTTACGGCATCAATTGATTTACTTGCCATTTCTTTAACATTAAGAAACCATTGATTCTTTAACAATGGCTCAATGACTTGTCCGGATCTATCCCCAATTGGTACATTGTTCTTAATCTCTTCATTTTTTATTAAAATCCCAATTTCTTCCATATATAAAACTACTCTTTCTCTTGCCTCTTCTACGCTAAGTTTTTGAAATTTACTTGGTACAGACTCATTTAAAGTTCCATCATCATTCAAGATGTTAATCATAGGTAAATTATATTTTTTACCAATTTCATAATCATTAAAATCATGAGCAGGTGTAATTTTTACTGCCCCAGAACCTTTAGACATATCTGCGTAATCATCTGCTATTATTTCCAATAGATTATCATTAAATGGACTTTTTATTTTTTTTCCTATGAAATTTAAGTATCTTTCATCCTTTGGATTGACTACAACAGCTACATCACCAAAAACCGTTTCGGGTCTTGTAGTAGAAACTATAATTTCAGAATCGGAATTATCTATAAAATACTTAAAATAATATAAAGTACTTTTTCTTCTTTCTGATACTACTTCTAAATCAGATATTGCAGTCTGTAATTTTTTATCCCAGTTTATTAGGGTTTTTTCTTGATAAATCAACCCTTTATCAAAAAGACAAACAAACGCTTCCTGAACTGAGTTAGATAAATCATTATCTAATGTAAATTTTGGATTGCTCCAATTGCAGCTTAATCCCAAAACCTTTAATTGATTTAATATATCTTGGCCATTTTCCTCCTTCCAATTCCATATATGGTTCAACAACTCATCTCTTTGAATCTCCTTTGGATTAATCCCTTTCTTTGATAAACTTTTTTCTACAAGCAGTTGAGTTGCAATTCCAGCATGATCTGTTCCTAAAGACCATAGCGTATCGTTTCCATTTAAATTATAAAATTTAATTAAAATATCTTGAATTGTAGTATTTAGTGCATGGCCAAGATGAAGATTTCCTGTGACGTTCGGTGGAGGTATAGCAATTGAGAAAGGATTGGAATCATTATCTTGAAATGTTGTTTCGCTTGTCACATCATCAAGCCATTTATGTTCTATTTCTTTAGGTGAATATTTTTTTGATAAAAAATCCTGGTTATCATCCATTTGAACTATGTTGTAGTAGGCGGAGTTTCAATCTCTGGAGCATTAACTTCTACATCAGTATTAGAATATATTGGTAATCCAGTACCTGCAGGAATTAAACGTCCCATTATCACATTTTCCTTCAATCCGTTCAAATTATCAACTCTGCCTTCACAAGAAGCATCTGTAAGAACTTTTGTAGTTTCCTGGAACGATGCAGCAGAAAGCCAACTTTTTGTACTTAATGAGGCCCTAGTTATACCTAACAACAATGGTTCTGCCTGAGCAGGATTTCCATTTTCCGCTATAATTTTTTCATTTGTTCGAATAAATTCATTTTTATCAACGGCTTCACCAACCAATAACGTAGTATCTCCACTGTCTACAATTTTTACTCTTTTTAGCATTTGCCTAGTGATAACCTCTATATGCTTATCATTAATTCTAACTCCTTGTAGTCTATATACGTCTTGTATTTCATCAACTATATAACGAGCTAATTCAACTTCACCTTTAATTTTTAATATATCATGAGGGTCCGGTGCTCCATCAACAATTTGATCCCCCGAAGTAATTCTTTCTCCTTCTCTAACGAGAATATGCTTAGCCTTAGGAACCATGTATTCTTTTGGTTCTCCTATATCAGGTGTAACTATAATTCTCTTTTTTGATTTAATATCTTTACCAAACGAAACAACTCCTTCTATTTCAGAAATAACCGCAGGGTCTTTAGGTGGTCTTGCTTCGAATAGCTCAGCAACCCTTGGGAGCCCTCCTGTGATATCCTTTGTCTGTGTTTTTTGGTTTGCAAGCGTAGCAATAAAGTCTCCAGGAGAAGTCTTCTCACCATCATCCTTTCTTATCTCTGAACCCTTAGGAAGTGGGTATTCAATTCTTGTACCACTCTTTCCAACTAATACTAAAGCTGGGGTTAGTTTTTGATCTTTGTATTGTATAACTTCTCTAACTGAAAGCCCAGTAAACTGGTCAACAGTCTCTTTATATGAAACATTTGGCTCTAAATCTTTATATTCAACATGCCCATCTTCTTCGGCAATAAATGGATATATAGTTGGATCCCATTCAGCTAGAAGGTCACCCTGCTTAACTTTGTCTCCATCATTTAGATATATTTTTGCCCCAATAGTAATAGGATATCTTTCTAACTCTAAGGAAGTATTGATGTCTTCAACAACAATCTCTGCAGACTTACTAGTACAAATATTTACTTTTTTATTAGAGATAAAGTTCATGTCAATGTAGCGTACTTTTCCAGAATTTTTTATTTCATGTCTTGACTGATCGACTTTTGCAACTCCACCAATATGGAAAGTTCTCATTGTAAGCTGTGTTCCTGGCTCACCAATAGATTGAGCAGCAATAATTCCAACAGCCTCTCCAGTATTAACAATTTGACCACTAGCTAAGTTTCTTCCATAGCACAATGAACAACATCCACTTTTTGTAGAACATGTTAAGACTGATCTAATGCTAACCCTTAAAGAACCAGGTACTGCATCGATTTTCTTCGCAATAGCTTCATCAACTTCCTGATTTCTCGGCGCTATTAGCTCTCCATTTATTGGATCGACTACGTCTTCCGCTAATATTCTTCCTAACGTTCTTTCTCCGACACTAGCTACGATTTCACCGCCTTCAACTAGCTGAGACACCTCTAATCCCTCTGATGTTGCACAGTCAAATTCATTAACCATCATCTCTTGGGCCACATCAACCAATCTTCTGGTTAGATAACCAGCGTTTGCAGTCTTAAGTGCGGTGTCAGCGAGTCCCTTTCTTGCTCCGTGGGTCGAAATAAAATATTGAAGCACTGATAAGCCTTCTCTAAAGTTTGATGTTATAGGTGTTTCTATAATATCTCCTGATGGCTTTGCCATTAAGCCTCTCATGCCAGCTAATTGTCGTACTTGAGATTGACTTCCTCTGGCTCCTGATTCTACCATCATAAAGATAGGGTTGTTGCTTGGTTGCATCTGGCCATTTTCTATTTCTTTTGATTTTGAAATTTTATTCATAAGAATATCGCCAATTGAATCACCTGTTCTAGCCCAGACATCGATAACTTTATTGTATCTCTCACCATCTGTAATCAAACCTTGAAGGTATTGATCTTGAATATTCTGAACATTTGCATTTGCCTCGTTTAATAATTCATCTTTTTCTTTTGGTATCGTCATATCAGCAATTGAAACCGAAATACCTGAGGTAGTAGAATGTTTAAATCCAAGTGTTCTTAATCTGTCTGCGAGCAATACTGTACTTTTTCCACCGGAGACTCTAAAAGTGGTATCAATTAAATCTTCGATTGCCTTTTTGGTCATCAATTTATTGACTAAATGAAAAGGGACCTCCGGAGGCATAACCTCAAATATTAAAGATCTACCCACTGTAGTATCTTCGACAATTCCATTAATTTTTATTTTAATTTTGGTATGAATGCTAATTTCATTTAAATCATATGCAAATCTTAATTCTTCAATTGAGCTAAAGGCTTTTCCCTCTGATGGCAAACCTGGAACCTCTCTACTCATATAATAAATTCCTAAAACTATGTCTTGTGATGGAAGAATTATTGGTTTCCCATGAGCTGGTGAAAGTATATTGTTTGTTGACATGACAAGGGTTCTGCATTCAGTTTGAGCCTCGACTGACAAAGGTACATGTACCGCCATTTGATCACCGTCAAAATCAGCATTAAAAGCTGGGCAGACTAATGGATGAAGCTGTATTGCCTTATCTTCTACCAATACTGGCTCAAAGGCCTGAATACTAAGTCTATGAAGAGTTGGAGCTCTATTAAGCATTACAGGATGTTCTTTTATTACATCATCTAAGGCATCCCAAACTATAGGGGCCTGTTGTTCAACAAGATTTTTTGCAATTTTAATTGTCGCTGCATGATTCCAAAGCTCTAACTTCTGATATATAAATGGCCTAAATAACTCTAGTGCCATTTTTTTTGGAAGACCACACTGATGTAATTTTAATTGAGGTCCAACTACAATTACTGACCTACCAGAATAATCAACTCTTTTACCTAATAGATTTTGCCTAAATCTTCCCTGCTTTCCCTTTATTATATCACTTAAGCTCTTTAAAGGCCTATGATTATGTCCTAAAACAGGTCTCCCTCTTCTTCCATTTTCAAATAATGCATCAACAGATTCTTGGAGCATTCTTTTTTCGTTTCTAACAATAATATCCGGCGCACCTAATTCCATAAGCTTTTTAAGTCTATTATTTCTATTTATAACTCTTCTATATAAATCATTTAAATCTGATGTAGCAAACCTGCCACCGTCTAATGGAACTAGTGGCCTTAGATCTGGTGGTAAAACTGGAAGCCTTTTTAGAATCATCCATTCCGGTCTATTTCCAGAATTTCTAAAAGACTCAACAACTCTCAATCTTTTGGAAATCTTAACTCTTTTTAATGGTGAAGAAGTAGCTTTGAGCTCATCCTTTAACTCTACTGAAAGCTCCTCTAAATTAATATCCTCAAGCATTGTCCTAACAGCTTCAGCTCCCATTCCAACTAGCAAGAAAAAATTTTCATCAATGTATGTTCTATACTGTTCTTCTGTAATAACTGTTCCTTTCTTTAAATCTGAATCTCCAGGATCTGTAACAACATAAGCTTCAAAATAAAGAACTTTTTCTAAATCCTTTAAAGTTATGTCTAAGATTGCTCCAATCCTGCTAGGTACACTTTTTAAAAACCATATATGTGCAACTGGGGATGATAGCTCAACATGAGCCATTCTTGATCTTCTTACTTTACTAGAAATAACCTCAACACCACACTTTTCGCATGTTATTCCTCTATGTTTTAATCTTTTATATTTTCCACATAAACATTCAAAATCTTTAACGGGACCGAATATCTTACAACAAAAAAGCCCATACTTTTCAGGTTTAAAAGTTCTATAATTAATTGTCTCTGGTTTTTTAATTTCTCCATACGACCAATCCTTTATTTGATCTGGAGAAGCAATGCTGATTCTGATAGAATCAATATCCCCAGGATTCCTAGGCTTATCAAACAAAACTCCCATATCAATCATTAGATACTTCTCCTGCGACTTTTTCTTTTTTGTCGCCTAGTTCAACATTTAAGCCTAAAGATTTAAGCTCATTAGTTAGTACATTAAAGGATTCAGGAATGCCTGGTTCAAAGGCTACTTTATTTTTAACAATTGAATCAAACAATCTTGTTCTACCTATAACATCATCGGATTTTACGGTTAAGAACTCTTGAAGAGTATTTGCAGCTCCGTAAGCTTCCAACGCCCAAACTTCCATTTCACCAAGCCTCTGTCCACCAAAGTGGGATTTACCGCCTAACGGTTGCTGCGTAACTAGAGAATAAGGTCCAATAGCCCTGGCATGAATTTTCTCTTCTACTAAATGATGCAATTTAATCATATACATAATTCCTACAGTTACACTTTGATCAAAAGGCTCACCTGTTTGACCATTAAACAATATTAATTTTCCATCCTCTGGTAAATGATTATCTTTTAATAATGAGCGGATTTCTGTTTCTTTAACTCCTTCAAAAATTGGAGTTTCAACTGGAACACCCTCGGTTAATCTATCAGCTAAAGTTAGCATATCTTCTTTAGATAATTTTTTTACATTTTCTATATAATCTAAGTTATTAGGGTATATTTTTTCTAAAAGATTTTTTAACCCTTCAACATCTGAATGATTTTTGGATAAATATTCTTCAATTTGTAAGCCTAAAGACTTGGAAGCAAGACCAAGATGTGTCTCTAAAACTTGACCAACATTCATTCTTGAAGGGACACCTAATGGATTAAGTACCATATCAACTGGTGTTCCATCCGGCATATAAGGCATATCTTCTTCAGGTAAAACTCTTGACACAACTCCTTTATTTCCATGTCTTCCTGCCATTTTATCACCAACTTGGTGCTTTCTTTTTACGGCAACATAAACTTTTATTACTTTTAAAACACCAGGTGGAAGATCATCAGGTTTAGAAATTTTTTCAATTTGTTCTGAATATTGAGATTCAATACTTTCTATTTTTTCCTCAGAAATTTTTAAAATATCCTCAATTTCTTTGAGAAATTTTGCTTTGTCATCAAACTCAATAGTAATTATCTTTTCATAAGGAACTAAATTAAAGTTATCTTCATCTATAACAGCGTCTTTCTTCAGAACTACTTTTCTCCCATTTCTAACTGCATTATGTGAAATTTTTGAAATAAAAATCTTTTTTAATTTTGCTCTTGTCTCTACTTGAACAATATTAACTTCTTGGTCTTTTTCTCTAATTAATTCTAAAACTTCAGGTGAACCAGAGCGAGATTTATCTTGCTTGTCTCCAATCCTCGAAATTAAATGCTTAACATCAAGTACTATTCCATTAACACCAGGAGGAACTCTAAGAGACGTATCTTTTACATCACCAGCCTTGTCACCAAAAATTGCTCGTAAAAGTCTTTCCTCTGGAGATAATTGTGTCTCACCTTTTGGAGAAATTTTTCCTACTAAAATATCATTTGGTTTAACTTCTGCTCCAATTTGTATTACACCTTCTTTATCTAAAAAAGAGAGATGTTCTTCGTTAACATTAGGAATATCTCTTGTGATTTCCTCTTTACCTAATTTTGTCTCACGAGAAATACATTCAAACTCTTCTATATGTAGAGAGGTAAAAGTATCTTTCTTTGAAAGCTTTTCACTTATTAGTATCGCATCTTCAAAGTTGTAGCCACCCCATGGCATAAATGCTACAGTAATATTTTTTCCAAGGGCAAGTTCACCATATTCAGTTGAAGGACCATCAGCAATAATATCTCCCGCCTTAACTCTCTGACCTTTCTTAACAATTGGCTTTTGATTCCAACATGTGTTTTGGTTAGATCTTTCGAACTTAATCAATGTGTAAATATCTGAGACATCGCCCTGTTCTGATGATTTATCTCTTTTTATAACAATCTTGGATGAATCTATGTAGTCAACATATCCAGAATTCTTTGCAAGCACTGTAACACCAGAATCACGAGAAATATTTCTTTCAAATCCAGTGCCAACTAATGGTGCGGAGGCTCTAAGAAGAGGTACCGCTTGTCTTTGCATGTTTGACCCCATTAATGCTCTGTTTGCGTCATCATGTTCCAGGAAAGGTATAAGTGATGCTGAAACCGATACTAGCTGTGAAGGAGATACGTCCATTAGCTGGGCATCTTTACTTGGAACAACTTGAAATTCTCCTTTTATTCTTACTGAGATTACTTCATTTAAAAAAGTTCCATCGCTATTCAACTCTGAATTTGCCTGAGCAATAACAAAATTTTCTTCCTCTAATGCATTTAAAAACTTAATGTTATTTGTAACTTTGCCATTATTAATTTCTCTATATGGAGTTTGAATAAATCCATGTTCATTTATTTTTGCATATGTACTTAAACTTGAAATAAGACCAATATTAGGGCCTTCTGGTGTTTCAATTGGGCATATTCTTCCATAATGAGAAGAATGAACATCTCTGACTTCAAAACCAGCTCTTTCTCTTGTTAAACCACCAGGACCTAGAGCGCTAATCCTTCTTTTATGAGTAATCTCAGAAAGAGGATTTGTTTGATCCATAAATTGAGATAACTGACCAGTAGCAAAAAATTCCTTCACAACAGATGTGACACTTTTTGGAATAACAATTTCTTGTGGAGTTAAATCTTCTAATTGACCATAATTCATTTTTTCTTTTGTAGTTCTGGTTAATCTTTCTACTCCAGTAAAGAATCTATCCTCTATTAACTCACCAACTGTTCTAACTCTCCTATTTCCCAAATGATCAATATCATCCACTTCTCCTCTACCAGATTTTAAAGATAGAAGGTACTTAAATGACTCAATAATATCTAAACGATCTAGATGAAGCTTTGTATTTGAAACAGTATGATTAAGCTTATGATTAATCTTCATTCTTCCAACTTTAGAAAGTCTATAAGTGTCCTCATTAAAGAACATATTATCAAAGAAAGTAGCAGCTATTTTATCTGTTGGTGGATCAGTAGGTCTAAACTTTTTATATATCTCTGAAATAGCATGCTCTTTTGTTATAACCTTAGTCTTAGAAATCATCTCGTTTAAAGTTAAGACCAAAGAGCTGGTAAAAGAACTATTATCAACATAATATATCTGAAAGTTACTTACATTATTTTCCTTAATATAAGAAATCGTATCCTCGGTTATTTCCTCTATCAGTGAGTTCTCAACAGCTTCAGGGTCTTCGCTATTTTTTTTAAAACTTTTAACTAAATACATACCAATTAAATCATCTTCATTAATAGGTAGTGATTTTAATTTAGCAGATTTTATTTTATCAATTATTCTTTCTGAGAATCTTCTTGTGGCAGCTACAATCCTTTCACCTGAAGGATCAGTTATATCAACTGCTGCTCTTTGGTATGGTAACAATGTAGAATTTATATCTTTAGTAAAACCATCGGTGGGATTATAATTAACTTTTTCTTTATAATAGAATGAATCGAGTATGTTCTCAATCGATTCACCAAGAGCTAGCAGCAATAAAGTCGAATGAAACTTCTTTTTCCTATCAATCCTAACATGTAAAACATCTTTAGAATCAAATTCAAAATCTAACCATCTTCCATCTTGAGGAACAATTCTTGCAGTGAATGAAGTCTTATTAGCAGTAGTTAAATTTTTAGAATCTTTTTGTGAATCAAAAAAAACTCCGGGCGATCTATGAAGTTGATTTACTATAACTCTTTCTGTTCCATTAATAATGAATGCACCATTAGTGGTCATAATTGGTATTTCTCCAAAATAGACCTCTTGTTCAATTGCCCTACCAAATCTTCTTGTCTCTAGAATATTATTTCCAGCTTCATCTAAATCAAATTCCCATGTAACAAGCTGAAATGTTGCATGAATTGAAGATTGATAATTATAACCTTTCAATTTACATTCAGACTCTGAATGCTTTGGGTCCTCGAGACGGTATGAGACATAATTTAAAGTTGCTCTTTTATTATAGTCCTCAATTGGAAAGGATGATTTAAATACCTTCTCTAATCCGACGTTTAACCTATTGTTTGGATCAAGACCTTTCTGTATTAAATTATCAAATGATTCTTTTTGAACACTTAATAAATCAGGCGTATCGGTCCTATTTTCAGACTTACCGCTAAAGTTAACTCTCTTTTTTGTTAAAAGTATATTATCTTTGTACAAACAGTACTCTCCTTGGATTAAATAGAATGTAGATCAAAACTAAGCTAAAGTAACTTTAGCGCCAACTTCTTCAAGTTTTTTCTTAATTTCTTCTGCTTCCTCTTTTTTAGCCCCTTCTTTAAGTGGCTTAGGTGCAGATTCTACAAGCTCTTTTGCTTCCTTTAATCCAAGAGCAGTAATTTCTCTAACAATTTTAATAACTTTAATCTTTTCAGAACCAGCTTCTGCTAAAGTTATGTTAAATTCAGTTTTTTCAGCAGCAGGAGCATCTCCTCCGGCAGCTGGTGCTGCAGCTGCGGCAACTGCTACTGGTGCAGCGGCTTCAACTCCAAATTTTTCTTCTATGTCTTTAACTAGCTCAGAAATTTCTAATAAACTAGCTTTTTCTAAATAAGATATTACATCTTGCTTTGATAGTTCGGGCATAAGAATCCTCCAAATATTGAACTCGTATTATATACGTTTATTTTTTATCTTTCAAGTTATTTAATATATTAACTAAATTTCTAGGAACCGCCTTAGAAACATTGATAAATTTAATTAATGGCTGATTCAACATAGATGCAAACTGCCCTATCAAAGCCTGCCTAGATGGTAATTTGGAAATCTTCTCTAGTTCGGATTTATCTACAGATTTACCTTCTATAAATCCTATTCTAATTTCAAGGTTTGGATGATCTTTTCCTACCTCAACAAAAGTCTTTGTTACTTCAACATAATTATCTTCCAAAAATGTTATCGCAGTTTCACCAACTGAGTCCTGAAATATTGACTCAAACTCAGTGTTCTGAGATGCTTTTTTTAACAAATTATTCTTTACAACTGTCACAACAGCATTGTTATCTCTAAGCTTTTTTCTTAAAAGCTCGAATTCAGATACTTTTGCACCCCTAAAGTTCACTAATAAGAAAGAAGGAGTATCTGAAAATGAGCTCTTATAGTTATTAACGATTTGTTCTTTCTGCTCTTTTCCTAACATTATACTATTAACTCAATGCTCCATTATATTTTTTTAGCTCTTCTTTTAACAATGAAACGTCAATTTTAAATCCTGGGCCCATTGTGCTTGAAACACTTACCTTCTTTAGATAATTACCCTTTGAAGATGAAGGCTTTGATTTATTTAGTGACTGAACTAAAAAGTATAGATTATCCATAATTTTATCAAATTCAAATGATTTTTTGCCACAAGGGAAATTAACTAATCCCAACTTATCGTTTTGAATCTCTACTCTTCCCGCTTTTGCATCTTTTATAGCCTTTTCTATGTCATTTGTTACAGTACCCATTTTTGGACTTGGCATAAGACCTTTTGGACCCAAAACTTGACCAAGCTTTGCAATTTTTGGCATCATTTCAGGAATAGCAACAACAACATCAAAGTCTGTCCATTTGTCAGTAGTTATTTTTTGAATAATATCCTCGGCACCAACATAATCTGCTCCTGACTCTTCGGCTTTTTTAGTATATTCACCATTACATATAGCAAGAACTTTGACTTTCTTACCTAGTGGATTAGGAGGAACAGTTGCAATTTTAATTTGTTGATCAGATTTTTTTGGATCAATTCCTAATTGAATTGATAAATCAATTGTTTCATCAAACTTCGAGGTTGTTAAGCTTTTAATTATTTCAATAGCTTCACTCGGTGAATAAAACTTATTTTTATCAACTTTGTCATTTTCTAAAATGGATTTTTTATTTTTTGATATCTTCATAACTTTACCTACCCCTTAATTTCTACTCCCATACTCCTTGCAGTACCTTCTACGATTTTCTTTGCCGCATCAATATCGTTTGCATTTATATCTTCCATCTTTGTTTTCGCTATTTCTTCTAATTGAGATTCTGATATTTTTCCTACTTTTACTAGTGGAACAGTGCTAGAACCTTTTTCTATTTTAGCTGCCTTTTTAATTAAATATGACACTGGAGGTGTTTTAACAACAAAGGAAAAAGATTTATCAACATAAACTGTTACTACTACTGGAAGAAGTCCTTCTAATTTATCTGTTTGTGCATTAAATGCTTTACAGAATTCCATTATATTGATTCCTTTCTGACCCAGCGCAGGTCCGATAGGTGGAGCTGGTGAAGCCTTACCTGCTTCACATAATAATTTTAATGAGCCTTGAACTTTCTTCATTTATATTTTCTCCACTTGGTTAAAATCTAAATCTATAGGTGTCGCTCTACCAAAAATCTCGACTAAAACCTGAATTTTTCCTTTCTCCATTTTAACTTCTTCTACGACTCCTGTAAAATTCTCAAACGGTCCTTCTATTACTTTAACAGATTCACCTTTATCAAAAACGACTTTTGGAGTAGGTTTAAGAGTACCCTCTTCAATTTTATTCCTCATCTTATTAATTTCAGATTCATCTACAGTTGGAACAGAGTCTGCGATTAATTTACCGTCTTTAATTTTGCCGCCAACAAAACCTATTACCTTGGGAATATTTCTCAGAAAATGCCATGACTCCTCGTTCAACTCAGTCTTAACTAGTAGATAACCAGGAAAAAACTTTTTTTCTGTTGTTTTCTTTTTTCCGCCTTTAAGTTGCTCTTCTATTGTCTCAGTAGGAACAAGAATATCTTTTATCAAATCAACACAGTTATCCATTTGCATTTGTGTATTTATATATCTTTTTACAGTATCTTCTGATCCTGTATTACAGTGAACAACATACCACTTCTCTGCCATTTAGTTACCACCTAATAAAAATTCTGTTATCGAAGAAAAAATATAATCAACTAACAGTAAGAACAATCCTAATATAATTGTAACAAGAACTACACCACCAGTTGATTTAACATTCTCTCTTTTATTTATCCAAGAGATTTTACCTAATTCTAATCTAATATCATCAAAAAATTTTTTCATATTACTCCGCAAAATTGATATTTTCGATTTGCTTTAATTTATTTAATCTTATATCGTGTCTTCCAGCCTCATAGTCTGTCGTTAACCACAACTCAACTATGTTCTTTGCAACGTCAGAAGATACGTATTTTGAACCAAGGGTAATAATATTGGAATTATTATGCGCTCTGGACATAATAGCAAGATTTACATCATTAGCCACAACAGCCCTAACGTTTGGATACTTATTAGCAACAATATTCATCCCAGAGCCTGAGGCACAAATAAGTATTCCTCTATCATAATGACCTTGAGAAACTTTTAAGGAGACCTCTGCAGCAGAATCAGGATAGTCTGATTTTTCTTCTGAAAAAGTTCCAAAATCCTTATAATCAAATCCTAGCTTTTGAATATACTCTTTTAAATCTTCTTTTAAACTGAAGCCTCTATGGTCAGAACCTATTGCGATTTTCATTTTTAATCCTCGAACTTTTTAAATATTAAAGTGCAATTAGTACCTCCGAATCCGAAAGAATTACTAACAGCAATTTTTATATCCTTATTTATTGTATTGTGAGGTACATAGTTTAAATCACATCCTTCTTGAGGGTTATCCAAATTAATGGTTGGAGGAACAATTCCTTCATGAAGAGACAATGCTGTGATTCCAGCCTCTAGTCCTCCTGCAGCTCCAAGCAGGTGGCCAGTAATAGACTTAGTAGAGCTAACCAAAAGTTCACTAGAATGGGAATTGAAAACTTTTTTTATTGCATTTGTTTCATTTATATCATTTTGTTGGGTAGATGTTCCGTGTGCATTTATATAATCCACATCATCATAATTAATTTTAGAATTTTTCAAAGCAGACTCCATGCATATAACAGGTCCATCAATATTTGGTGATGTAATATGATGAGCATCTCCACTCATACCAGAACCAATAAGTTCAGCATATATTTTAGCGCCCCTTTTTTTTGCATGCTCTAAATCCTCAAGAAGCACTAATCCAGATCCTTCTCCCATTACAAAACCATCTCTATCTTTATCGAAAGGTCTTGATGCAGCACTTGGATTTTCATTTCTTGTAGAAATTGCTCTCATAACATTAAAACCTGAAATTGCTACATGGACTAAAGGTGCCTCTGCTCCTCCAGCTACCATTGCAACCGCATCACCTCTTTCTATCATCATTGCGGCATATCCAATTGAATGTGCCCCAGCAGCGCAAGCAGTACAAGCAGCACAGTTAGGACCTTTAAGATTATTAAATATTGAAACATAGCCTGCAGCCATATTTGGAACCATTGATGGTACAAAGAATGGAGAAACCCTAGATGGGCCTTTTTCATTATATACTAATGTATTATCAACAAATGTTTGTATTCCACCAATTCCTGAGCCAATATAAGAGCCAATCAAATGAGAATTCTTATCAGTAATCTCTATACCAGAATCTTTTATTGCTAAAGATGCAGCAGCTACTGCAAATCTAATGAACGCGTCGCTTCTTCTAGCTTCTTTTGGGTCCATAAAATCTTCGGGATTAAAACTCTGAGGGACCTCAGCTCCAAATTTTGTTTTCAAATCGGAAGCATCAACTTTTTTTAAAAAATCTACACCAGAAATTCCATCTTTAATTTTTGGCCAAACTTCCTCATAGCCTACTCCTAGCGACGACAACATTCCTATACCAGTTATTACTACTCTATTCATATTATTACTTCATATTTTTTACTATGTAGTCTACAGCATCACTTACTTTAAGAATTTTTTCTGCATCCTCATCAGCAATTTCAACACCAAACTCATCTTCCATGCTCATTATAAGCTCAACTAAGTCTAATGAATCTGCTCCTAAATCTTCAATAAATTGGGATTCCAACGTAACCAAATCCTCACTCTTACCTAATTGCTCAGCAATCAAGGCTACTACCTTTTGTTTAGTTTCTTCTGACATAATAATCCTCCATTAAGTGTACAAACCACCATTAATTTTTAAAACTTCTCCAGTTATATATGATGAATCATCTGAAGCTAAAAACAATACAGCTTTAGCTACATCTTCTGCTTTACCAAACCTAGAAAGCGGAATTATTTCCTTATATTTATTTTTTATAGTGTCTGATAGCACATCTGTTATTTCAGTTTCTATAAATCCAGGACTTACTGCATTAACATTTATATTCTTTCCACCCAACTCCTTGGCCAAAGACTTGGTGAACCCAATTAATCCAGACTTTGTAGATGAATAATTAACTTGCCCGGGATTCCCCATTTCTCCTACTACAGATGTAATATTAATAATCTTTCCATATTGATTCTTAACCATTGTTCTAACAACATTCTTAGTACAATTAAAAACACCTTTTATATTAATTTCAAAAACCTCATCCCATTGATCTTCCTTCATTCTCATAAAAAGTGAATCTCTTGTTATGCCAGCATTGTTAACCAAAATATCTATTTTATCGTACTTTTCTATTAAACCTTTAATGCTTTCGTCAACTAAGCTCGAATCAGAAACATCAAAGCCTATTATTTCACCAGAACCGTTATTATTCTTAATCTCTTCAAGTACCTTACTGGCTGAATCCTTGGAATTTGAATAATTTATTATTACAGTTGCCCCAGCTTTAGCAAGCTCAAGACATATTGAACTCCCTATTCCTCTAGAACCACCTGTTACTAATGCAATTTTTCCGTTTAACATTTTTAGATTTTATCCAAATCAGCCTTTTCGCCAAAATTCGATGTTTCACATTCTGGCACAATTCTTTTTATAAGTCCAGTCAACACATTTTTAGGTCCAACTTCCATAAAAGATTTAACTCCAAGATTTGAATTTAGATATTTAATTGATTGATGCCATAGCACTGGGCTAATTAACTGATCTAACAATAAATTTCTTATTTTACTTTTATCAGAGATAGTTTTTGCATCAAAATTAGTAACCATAGGGATTTTAAAATCTAGAAAATTAATTCCGTCTAAAACATCTTTCATCTTGTGTACAGCAGATTTCATAAGTTTTGAATGGAAAGGGGCACTCACATCTAAAAGAACAACTCTTTTTGCACCCGCCTCTTTAGCAAGGTTCGCTGCATTCTCAACAGCTTTTTTTACACCTGAAATAACAACTTGACCAATACTGTTATAGTTTGCAGCGGATACATAAGAATTATCCTCAGATGCTTCGGTACATATCTTATCTACTTGGTCATCTGGCAAACCAAGAACAGCAGCCATCCCACCAACACCTAAGGGCACTGCTTCTTGAGTATATTCTCCTCTTTTCCGAACAGCCCATATAGCGTCTTCAAAGTCTAAAGATCCTGATGCTACCAAAGCAGAGTACTCTCCTAAACTATGGCCAGCAACAAAATCAGCCTTTATATCTCTTTCTGAAGTTAGAACTCTAAATGCTGCAGTGCTAACTGTTAAGATTGCAGGCTGTGCATTTACAGTTAAGTGAACATCCTCTGATTCGAAACAAAGTTTTTTTAAATCTAAATTTAATTTATCACTTGCCTGAGCAAAAGTTTCTCTAGCAATTTTGAAGTTATCATAAAGGTCTTTCCCCATTCCTACATATTGAGAACCTTGACCTGGAAATACTAAACTTAACAAAATATCTTCCCTCCTAGGGTTCTTAACCTAAGCCTTCTTTGATTCTTCATATTTTTCAATCGAACTATATCTGTGAGTAATCTTCAATTCGCCAGATTTTTTATCTTTAGAAATTCCCGGCAAATTAAGCTTAGTATTGTTCCTTCTTTTACCCACTTTTGATTTTGAAGATTTTCTTTTTGGTGTAGCCATTTTCTATCCTTTTTATCGAGTATTATATGATATAAATTCTATTTTACAACTTCCAATATTTTTCTGGACCCAGAATGCTTTGGATTATTTAGAACTTCTTGTACATCACCATTTTCTACTATCTCACCATCAGATAGAACCATAACCCTATTACATAGAGCTTCAACTAGTCTATAATCATGAGTTATGAATAATATTGTTAGATTATCCTCTAAATATAGGGATTTAATGATTTTTATTATTTCATTTTGAGACTTTATATCAAGCGAAGACATTGGTTCATCAAAAATGATTATCGCTGGTTTAACAAGCAAAGCCTTCAGTATTAATATTTTTTGCCTTTGACCTCCACTTAATGATTGAGAAAATCTATGTAAAATCTGTTTGTCTAATCCTACTTTATCTATGTATTCATAAATTATTTCTTCTTTAGTTGATAAATTATTTTTTTTTGAATTCTCAATATTTTCATCTTCATCAGATTGATTAATTAAAAAAGAATCAAGTAAAATATCAATTATTTTTCTTTTAGGGTTTAGAGATCCATATAAATCTTGAAAAACTATTTGAACGTAAGAGGCATAATCTTTGCGACTATACTCACTAATATCTTTTCCAAATAAATATGAAATTCCTTTTCTTGGCTTATGTAACTTCATAAGAAGTTTTGTTATAGTACTTTTTCCAGAACCACTCAATCCAATAAGTCCTACAATCTCGCGGGTATTTATAGCAAAATTAATTCCTTTTAAAATTTCATTGTTACTTTTAAAATTAAAACTTAAGTTCTCCACCTTAATTACTTCTTGATTATTTTTAGTAGAATTTTTTTCTTTAAAAAGAGATTGATTATGCAGCAAAGGAGTAGATTCTATACTTTCAAGTAAGTAAATTTTCTTTTCTTTGATATTATAATGTCTGGTACAATATTTTCTTGCTACTCTGACATCATGTGTAATTAGTATAGTAGTCAATTCCCTAGAATCTGAAATTCGTTTTAATAAATCTAAAATATTTTTCTCATTTACTGCATCCAAAGAAGATGTTGCCTCATCTGCGATTAAAATTTTTGGATTATTTTGTAAGGCTAAGGCAATTAAAACTCTTTGTGCCATTCCACCACTCAATTCATGGGGATATTTAATCAGGATTTCTTCATCAGCACCAAATCCCACTTCGCGCAATAACAATCTATAATAGTCAGTTAAATCTTTCTGTAATAAATCTTTATTATTAAATTCAAAATGTTTCTTAATATTTATTGTTGGATTTAAAGATGATAAAGGCTCTTGTGGTATGTAGGCAAAATCAGAGCTTAGGACGTTTGAGATATCAACCCCATTTAGAGAAAACATTTCGTATTCTTTATATGCATTATATAGATACTCTTTGGATAACAGAGAAAAGGCTAATAATGATTTTCCAGTCCCACTTTCTCCAGTAACCGAAACAATCGATGGTTTTTCTATTTCAATATTTATATCTAGCAGGAGAGGTGAAGATGTTTCATCGTCTTCATAAACATTCATTGATTCTATTTGAATTACACTTCCCATGTAGATTATCTTAGTTTAGTCGAAGTCAAATTAAAAGTGTATAATTCTTTTATGGATAATTTATTAAAAAGGCTTATATTCGCTTCGATTGCTCTCATTATAATTTATGCGGCTTCGAGTTTTATTATTAATCATAGAAAAGATAAAAAAATAAAAAATAATGAGGAAGTTAATTCTAGTATAGAAAAAAAAATATACCAAAATCAGAACGAATTTAAAAATTTAATAAAATCATTAAATCAATCTTATAAATCAACAGATATAATCAAACTCCTTCATGCAAATCATTTAATAGAGAAGAAAAAATATAACGAATCTATCGAAGTACTAGATAATGTTTTAAATTCAAAATCTTTAATAATAAAAGAGTTAATCTTTATGCTAAAAGCAAGGGCTTTGGCTGGAAAAGGTTTATGTGACGATGGCTTAAGATCTTACAATCAAATTTCATATCATCAGTCTATAAAAGATATTTCTGCTGAAGAAATAAGGAATTGCTTAAGTACATCAGGAGGAAGTAAATGATATATTTAATTTTAACAGGCCTTGTTGGAGGTTTTTTTAGTGGCTTTATGGGCATTGGTGGTGGATTAATAATGGTCCCCTTTCTGGTCTTTTTCGCTAAATTCAATCAGCATTTAGCTCAAGGTACATCATTAGCGGTGCTTACTATACCGGTAGTTGCAATAGGTGCTTTTAACTATTATCAAAATGGTAATGTTGATATTAAAGCAGCACTTACAATTGCATTGTTTTTCTGCATAGGTATTTTCTTTGGTTCAAAAATAGCTCAAATTATATCGCCAGAAAATTTAAAAATCTTTTTTGGATTACTAATGGTGCTTGTCGGTATCAAACTTGTAATTAGCTAGCAACATATTTTATGCAATGCTCTATCAAGTCTTGAGGTTCATCAAACCAGATAATTTCAGAATCCTTCCTTAGCCATGTACGTTGTCTTTTGGCGAACTGTCTTGTTCGAATTTTGATTAAATTTATAGCATCTTCCAATGTAATTTTTGAATCTAAATAATCACATATCTCTTTATATCCAATAGATCTAAATGGCTTAAGTTTTGATGAATATCTATTTCTAAGTTCCTCTACTTCATTTACAAAACCTTTTAATATCATTTCATCAACTCTATCGCTTATCATTAAATTCAAATCATCCTTGTCGACCGATAATCCAACTTTTATATAATCAACATCTCTTATCTTTTGTGAAGATTTAACATTAAATACTTCAGAAACTTTTAGGCCAGTTATCTGATTTATTTCGAGGTATCTAATAATTCTTTGTTTATCTCTTGGACTAATTCTAAGAGCAGAATCAGGGTCTATATTTTTTAGTTTTAAATATAAATATTCTAAACCTTTACTAGATAACTCTTCATAAATTGTTTCACGTATCTGCTTATTCTGGGATATATCAATAGTTAGTCCCTCTATTAAAGATTTAATATATAGCTGTGTTCCTCCAACTACTAAAAAATTTTTTGATTTAGAAACATCTATTATTTCTCTTCCCATTTCCATATATTTCCATGCATCAAAATCCTCGTTTGGATTTATTATATCAATAAGATGATGTTTTGTTGATGAAAGAGTTTGATCCGAAGGTTTCGCTGAACCAATATTAAAATCTTTATAGACTAGCATTGAATCTGCGGAAATTATTTCTATTGGGATTAAATCAGATAAATTTAGTGCTATTGATGATTTTCCACTGCAAGTAGGACCAGTAAGAACTATTAATTTTTTCTTATTATTCTCTGAAATTTTCAATGTCTTGATCGAGAGCCTCTTTTCTACTCAACCTAATCTTTCCATCTCTTCCCTTTTCTAAACACTTAACTAAGACCTCGTCCCCTTCATTAAGAATATCAGTCACCTTAGCTACTCTTTCTTTTGCAAGTTCAGAAACATGAATTAGTCCATCCATCGTAGGGCTTAATCCAACAATAGCTCCGAAGTCTAACACTCTTTTTACTGTTCCAATATAATACTCGCCCACGTCTATATCTCTTACTATATAGTTGATATCTTTAAGTGCACCCTTAGCATCGTCTTCATTTACTGCTATTACGTTAACTCTACCAGTATCATCAACATCAATCTTTACATTATTATCTTCAATTAACTTTCTTATATTCTTACCACCAGAGCCAATAATATCTTTAATTTTTGCAGGGTCTACCATGATTGTAGTAATTCTTGGTGCGAAAGAGGAAATATTATCTTTTTGAGTAGAGATTGTTTGTGACATCTCTGAAAGTATATGATTTCTTCCCATCTTTGCTTGCTCAAGGGCCTCTTTCATTATGCCTTCGCTTATACCTTTAATTTTTATATCCATCTGTAAGGCAGTAATACCCTCTGAGGTTCCACACACTTTAAAATCCATATCACCTAAATGATCTTCATCACCTAAAATATCTGAGAGAATTATATATTCATCTCCTTCTTTAATTAAACCCATAGCGATACCAGCTACTGGCGCTTTAACAGGAACACCTGCATCCATTAAAGATAGAGATGAGCCGCAAACAGTGGCCATTGACGACGAACCATTAGACTCTAAAATATCAGAAACAATTCTGATTGTATAAGGAAAATCTTCTACATCGGGCAATATTGCTTGGACTGCCCTCTTAGCTAATTCTCCATGTCCTATTTCTCTTCTACCGGTTCCAAGTCTCATTGAAACTTCACCGACACTAAAAGGTGGGAAGTTATAGTGAAGCATAAATGGTTTTTTCTCCTCACCAATCAGTGAGTCAACTCTTTGTTGATCTTCTTTACTTCCTAATGTAACTGCAACTAGAGCCTGTGTTTCACCACGAGTAAAAACTGCTGAGCCATGAGCCCTTGGTAGAAGATTAATTTCTGAAGAAATATTCCTTATATCTTCAAATCCTCTTCCATCGATACGAGTTTTCTCGCTTATCATCATTCCCCTAATTGAATCCTTTCTAATTTTATCAAAAATACTCTTAACTTCTTTTTCTTCAAACCCTGAATCATCTCCAAGCGTAGTTATTGCAGAAGAATAAATCTCTCCAAATTTATTGCTACGATCCTGTTTGGATTTTATCTTTGCAGCATTTTTTATATCTTCCAAGACAATACTATTTAAATTACTTGCCAATTCCGTGTTAACTTCCTTCTCAATAACTTCTCTTTTTGTTTGATTATCAGGAATAAGCTGTTTTTGGAATTCTATTAATTTTTTGATTTGCTCATGTCCAAACATAAGCGCATCTATTATATCTTGTTCAGGAACTACATTAGCTCCGCCTTCTACCATTAATATTGCATCTGAACTTCCTGCAACTATAAAATTTAAATCCGCATTTTCTATCTCAGCATATGTCGGGTTACAAATCAATTGACCTTCAACTCTGACAATTCTAACTGCAGCAATTGGGTCATCCCATGGAATATCAGAGACTGTTAGAGCAGCTGAAGCAGCAGTTAAAGCTAAAACATCAGGGGGATTTAAATCATCTGCAGAATAAACAGAAATTATAACCTGTGTAGGAAAATTATAATCCTTATGAAACATCGGTCTTAACGGCCTATCTATCAATCTTGAAATTAATGTTTCAGATTCTGTAGGTCTGCCCTCACGCTTAAAAAAACCACCTGGTATTTTACCCGCAGCAAAAGCTTTTTCTTGATAATTAACAGTTAAAGGTAAAAAGTCTCCCTCTACTGCTTCATGTGAACTTACAACCGTAGCAAGAACCTGTGTATCACCTATTTGAGCAAAAACTGCACCATCTGCTTGCTTTGCAAGTTTTCCTGTTTCAAAAGTAAAATCTTTACCTTGTATATTTTCAGATATTTTTTTGTAATTTGACATGAAATGCTATTTTCTTAAACCTAGTTTATTTAATAAATCCAAGTATTGGGTGTTATTTTTATTTTTAATATATTTTAGCAGCTTTCGTCTTTTATCAATAAGCAATAAAAGCCCTCTTCTTGACGAGACATCTTTTTTCATGCCTTGTATGTGTTTTGTAAGTACTTCAATTCTTTTAGTTAGTATAGAAATTTGTACCGCTGTTGAACCTGTATCCTTAGAATCTTTACCAAATTCAGATATTATCTCTTGTTTACTAATTCCCAAAACAACCTCTTTAATTTTTAATAGCTTAATAATTAATGAATAATTAAAGAAAATCAAGTAAGTTTAATTTTTTTTACTAAAAAACTTTATTTCTGACGATATATAGCTCGATAGATTATTGAATTTATTTACGGCAATTAAGATTGGATCATCATCTTTAAACAATAAAATCCTCTCTGAATTTGGAAAATCTTCCAAAAAAACTGTTAAATCTACTTTCTTATAATTTTTTTCATTTAATAGTTTGCTATAAATTTTACTATCTATTTGAACCGATAAAAAAATATTTTTTAAATTAATGAAAGTTGGCCTATCTCCTTTAATTAATGAATTATAATTGTTTGCCTCATTTATATTAAACTTCCCAGTACTAAGCCTGCGTAATTTTGATACAGTTCCATAAGAACCCAGTGAAAGCCCAATATCTCTCGCCAATGCTCTTATATAGGTTCCCTTAGAAGATGTAACTTTTAAATTTAAAGTCGACAAACCAGATTCAATGATTTTGATCTTTTCTATAATGGATTTCTTTACAGGTAGTTCAACATCTACTCCATCTCTTGCATATGTATAAGAAGGGATGCCTTTAACCTTAATAGCAGAATATATAGGTGGAGAATAAATGTATTCACCAATAAAATTAGAAATAGTTTTATTAAAGTCGGCAATTGAATAATCTTTAATTTTTGATAGATTTGTTATTTTTCCAGATATATCTAAAGTATCAGTTTCTAACCCTAGCAAGATCTTAACTTGGTAGTTTTTTATATTCTCATCAACATAAGGTATCAGCTTTGTCATATCATCAAAGTAAACAACAAGAACTCCTGTAGCTAATGGGTCCAAAGTTCCAGAATGTCCTGCCTTTTTTGCGCCAAATAGTTTTTTTAATTTTTTTACTACGTAGGACGAAGTAAGTCCATATGGCTTATCAACTACAATTATCTGATTCATTTTTCATATTTTCTATTAATTTTTCAATTAAATTCTCAAGCTTTCCAGTATATGTAAATCCTGAAGCATTTTTATGACCGCCACCACCGAATACTTGAGCAAACTTTGATAGATTAATATAATTATTTGTCCTCATGCTTACTTTCCAACTATTTTCTTTAATCTCACGAATAAATACACCTACTTCAACATTATTGTAAAAGATTAAACCATTTGCTATACCTTCAGAATCTTCCTTTGTAGTTCTGGTTTGATTATAGAAATCATTTAAAGAATAGCAAATTGCCAATTTATGCTCTTCTATAAAATGAAGGGTTCCATGGATTTTATTTCTAAGTTGCAATGCATTGATATTGCCTAGTTTATATATATTCCTATTAATGAGCCCTATATCAGCCTTAGATTTAATAAGCTCAGCTGAAATATAAAAAGAATCTGTATTAACATTGGAATTTTTATATGAAGACGTATCGGTAATTATTGTTGTAAGTAAGGCTGTTGAGATTTCAGAATTAATTTCTTGATCAAATTCTGCTAATAATTTATATATAAGAACTCCCGTTGAAGATGCTGAAGTATCAATAAATCTATGCCCATAGTTAACCTTATTATTCTCATGATGATCAATTAATATTAATGGCTTTTTTTCCTTAATTTTACGTTCTAGATAATTCATCATCTCATTTCCACTTCTTTCTAAATCATTAAAGTCAACAATCACATATAAGTCTATGTCGTTGGGAATTGTTTTAATTGAATTATGAAAATTTAATGTTTTGAGAAAATCTAGATAATTGGGAACTTTATCCAAATTATATACATGTGCCTCTATACCAAATAAATTTAAAAAATTTGCAAAGGCAAACGAAGATCCAATCGCGTCACCATCAGGATTATAATGACTAACTACTAAAACTTTCTTCTTGCTCTCAATTATTGATTTTAGTTCTGCAAAGCTACTATTATTCATTTAGAAATCTATCTTTTGAGTTATTTTATCATAAGTAAAAATTTCGATAATATCACCTTCTTTGATATTATGATCATTTTCAAAGCCTATTCCACATTCAAAGCCATTTGCCACTTCTTTAACATCATCCTTAAATCTTTTAAGAGAATTTATTTCTGTTTCGAGAACTAATTCCCCCTCCCTTGTTACTCTCATATTAGAGCCCCTCACTGCCTTTCCATCTGTAATCATACAGCCAGCAACCCTTCCTTGCTTTGTAAGATTAAATATCTCTTTTATCTCTGCGTGACCAAGTACTTTTTCTTCTAAAATTGGATCCAATAGTCCTTCTAATAACTCTTTAATACGATCCAATATTTCATATATTATTTTAAAGACTTCGCATCTCACCGAGGATTTATCTAAGAGCGTTTTTACTTTTGACTCTATCGAGGTTGAAAAACCCAAAATTAATGAGCCTGTTGATTCAGCGAGAGTAAAATCTGACTCATTAATGTTTCCAACAGCACTATGAACCAATTTAGGTTTACATTTCGAAGATTCGAAATTAAATAAAGCTGAGACTAATGCGTCTAATGAGCCTTGAGTATCTGCCTTAATAATTATTGGCAATTCCTTAATTGTATTCAGTTCTAAATCAGAATTAATAAAATCTAAGTCAACTGTATGTTTAGCAAAAGTTTCCTCTTCTACGATTGTATCCAACCTGTTCTTGATAACCTCTTTAGCAATTTTTTCGTTTTTTACAATATTATATTGCAGGCCAGCATCAGGAACAGAATTTAAACCTAATATTTCAACCGGAATAGAAGGTCCTGATTCTTTAAGTTGTTCTCCGCTATCACTAATCAAAGCTCTTATTTTACCAGAGCTTGTTCCACAAAGAATCGTATCCCCTTTCTTAATCTTTCCTTCTTTCGGAATAATTGTTGCAACAACTCCTCTTCCCTTATCTAAGAATGATTCTAGTACGTAACCAGAAGAAAATACCTCGGCATTCGCTTTCAACTCCATCACTTCAGCTTGCAGACTTATTAGCTCTAATAATTCATCAATACCTTGTCCATTTAAAGCTGATACAGGGACAAAAGTTGTTTCTCCACCCCAATCTTCGGGTGTAAGACCATGTTCTGATAATTTAGTTTTAATATTATCAATATTAGAGTCCGCCTTATCAATCTTATTTATAGCTACAATTATTGGCACATCAGCCGACTTTGCATGGTTTATAGCCTCAACAGTTTGAGGCATAACTCCATCGTCAGCAGCAACAACTAATATAACTATATCGGTCAGACTAGCGCCTCTAGAACGCATTGAAGAAAAAGCAGCATGTCCTGGAGTATCTATAAATACTAATTCATTTTTATTAAATTTAACACTATATGCTCCAATCGATTGTGTTATGCCTCCATATTCTTTATCTGCGACTTTTGACTTTCTAATATAATCTAACAATGATGTTTTCCCATGATCAACATGGCCCATAACTGTAATTATTGGAGGTCTCAATTTAATATCCGAATCCTTTCTTGAAATCCCCTCACTTAAAACAGTTTTTTCATTATATGAATCAACTTCGACATCATAATTAAATTCGGAAGCTATAATGGTAGCTTCATCTGAGTCAATCTCATCTTTAAAGGTTACATTTAAACCAAGTAAAGATGCTTTCTTGATAACTTCATTTATTTTGACTTTTAACTTTGATGCAAGGAGTGTAACCAGAATCTTTTCTTGAATTTTTATTTTATTTACCTTCTTCTTAACTTCTGAATCACCCTCATTAGAGCCACCATTCAAAGATTCATCTTGTTGAGAATCTTTTTGATTCTTTGCTTTTTTTGGAAAATTATTTGAAACCAAAAACTCTTTTCTTGTACCTGGTAGCTTTGCTTTAACAGCACTCTTCAATGCGTCCATAGCTTCATCATCTATTATGACTTCTTTTGAAACTTTAATTTTTGACTTTTTCTTTGGTTTTTGTTCTAAATCTTTCTTTTTTGGTTGATTGAAATTTTGATTTGGAGTAGATGTTGATTTTTCTATATCTGGTACAACTGCTTCGTCTTCAGTTGAAGACTTGTCATCTAAAGTCACTGCATCTACTTTTAGCTCTTTCTGCACTTCTGCAGATGTATCATTTACATCTGCAGACTCGATAACTGAATCTTGATTCTCTAATCCTTTTTCTATTTCTGTTTCATCTATCTTTTCAGATTCATTTTTGATTTTATTCTCTTCTTCCTTAGGTTCTTCCTTAGGTTTCATTTTCTTTCTTCGTATCGTTACCTTTCCACCAGCACGCTTTACTATATCTCTATCTGATTTTTCTGTTTTGATTTTTGATTTTGAAAAAGAACCTTTGATTCGTTCAACATCCTCATCTTTAATTGTACTAGATGCGCTTCTAGCGATAATAGAAAGTTCTTTGCATTTAGATAAAATATCTTTAATTTCTACAGAAATCTCTAACGCTAAATCTTTAACTTTTGTTTTAACTTTCTTCATTGACTATGTTTTATCTTCCTCGGCAATTTTATCCTCTTCAGTAATTTTATCTTCCTCATCAATACTTTCTAATTCTTCAACTGGTGCATTTCTAAGTTTTTCCTGTAAAGCAGTTTTTGCAGCAATCTGTATTCTTTCTACATCTTCAGTATCTGTGATACCAGAAGATTTCTGTATTGCCTCAATCTCACCAAAAGCAACATCCTCTAAAGTATGAAAACCACCTGCGAATAAAAGGTTTGCATTTACTTCTGACACTTTTGGGAGAGTTAATAGTAATTTTACTACGTTTTGCTGCTCTTCTCTCAGTTGTACATCGGTCTTGATAGTTATATCCCAACCTAATAACTCAGAAGCTAATCTAACATTTTGACCTTTTCTGCCAATTGTTAGTGAAAATTGATCCTCGTCAACTATAACCTCCATTGCCTTAGAAACATCATCCATTATAACCTTGTTAACTCTAGCGGGGGACAATGAATTACATGCATACCGAGCTACATCTACTGACCATGGTACTATGTCTATCTTTTCTCCCTTAAGCTCTTGAATAATATTTTGAACTCTTGATCCTCTCATCCCAACACATGCTCCAACTGGATCTATGTCTTGGTCTGTTGAAGATACCGCAATTTTAGTTCTACCACCTGGATCTCTTGAAATACCCATTATTTGAACTATACCCTCACCAATTTCAGGAACCTCTGCTTTGAATAGCGACTCAACAAAATCTTTATGAGCTCTAGATATAATTAATTTTGTTCCTCTCTTATCTTCTTCAATATTTAATAAAACGGCTCTCAACCTATCTTTTGGCTGAAAATATTCTCTAGGAACCTGTTCTTCGTATGGAATAATCGCCTCTGTTCTACCAATATCAACAATAATTGTTCCTTTGGAAATCCTTCTAACTATTCCATTAACAAGCTCACCTTGGCGTGACTTAAATTCTTCATAAATAACTTTAGCCTCAGCTTCTTTTAATTTTTGAATGATTTTTTGTCTAGCATTTTGAATTGCAATTCTCGTATAGCTTGGATCGAGCTTAATTCCTATCTCTTCACCAATTTGAATTTCTGGATCAAGTTTTCTTGCTTCCTCTATAGAAATTTCCATGTCTTCATCGAAAAGATCATCAACTACTTTTTTAAATTCAAATAATTCAATATCATTATATTCATTAAATTGACATTCTAAATCTTTATATCTTGGATCAGTCTTAAGCAATTTATGTGCCGCTGAAACAACAGATTCATTAACTGCTTCCAATATTATTTCTTTTTCAATTCCTTTATCTTTAGAAACTGATTCAATTACTCTGGCTAATTCTTCATTCATTATTTTCCTCTACAAACTTAAGTTAGCTTTTAAAATATTATCAAAATTTATATGAAACATTTTTCCACTATCATTTATTATTATTTTACTCTCAATAACGTCTTCAATAATTCCAACGAAAACTTTCTTCGAACTCTCTTTGTCTAGACTAATCAACTTAATCTTTGCTTTCTTTCCCTTGAACCTGACATAGTCAGATAGAATTTTCAAAGGCCTTTTAGGTCCTGGCGAAGAAACTTCGAGCGTATAGCTAGAATTTATTAAATTATCTAGCTCTCCACTATCATTAATCATTTGATTGAAATCAACACAATCATCCAAACTAACCCCTCCGTTCTTGTCAATAAAAATAACAAGTTTTAAGGAATTACTGGTATTTGAGTGCTCAATATCAACCAATTCAAAACCACTATTCGAACATATAGTTTGAACAAAAGAAGTAATCTTATTTAAATTAACTTTCTCCAAATAAATACCTTCAAATAAAAGAAGCGGGACTAGCCCGCTTCAAAATACTTATAAAATGATACCATTTAAGAGGGACTATGCAATCTCTTCGATATATGCAAGCTCAATTTTTCTTAGTTTTTTAATTTTATCTCTGATTCTACCAGCTTCTTCAAATTTTAACTCATCCGATAATATTTTCATTTCGCCTCGTAATTTCTCAATTTCTTTTGGAATTTTGTGTGGAGGGATATTAAAATCTAAGTTAAGTATTTCTTGATTATATTCAATATTATAAATAGAGGATATGCTTGAATCTTTTTTCTTGATAATAGATTTAGGACTAACATTATTTTCCCTATTGAAATCTGATTGAATATTTCTTCTTCTATTTGATTCTTTAATTGCAGTTTGCATAGATTTAGTAATTTCATCTGCATACATAATTACTCTTCCATTGATATTCCTTGCAGCTCTTCCAAATGTTTGAATCAATGATGTTTCAGACCTTAAGTATCCCTCTTTATCAGAATCTAAAATTGCCACAAGTGAAACCTCGGGAAGATCTAAGCCTTCTCTCAATAAATTAATTCCAACCAAAACATCGAATTCGTCATTTCTTAATCTTTTTAGGATTTCTACTCTTTCTAAAGTTTTTATATCTGAATGCATATATTCAACCCTGACACCAAGCCCTTTAAAATAGGAAGTAATCTCTTCAGCCATTTTTTTTGTCAATGTAGTAACGAGAACTTTCTCACTATTTTCCACATTTTTATTAATTTCTTTCAGTAAATTATCAATTTGATTCTTTGCTGGCCTAACCTCAAGAACTGGGTCAATTAATCCTGTTGGTCTTATTATTTGCTCTACTATCTGACGTCCACTCTTTTTCTTTTCATAATCAGATGGTGTAGCAGAAACATAAATAATTTGGTTAATCTTCTTTTCAAACTCTTCTAAATTAAGAGGCCTGTTATCTAATGCTGAAGGCAGCCTAAATCCATGGTCAACTAAAGTTTGCTTTCTACTTCTATCACCAGCATACATACCTCTAATCTGTGGTATTGTTTGATGGCTCTCATCTATTACAAGAAGAAAATCATCAGGGAAATAGTCAATAAGAGTGAAAGGTGGCTCGCCTTTTACCCTTTGATCAAGATGTCTTGAATAATTTTCAATTCCTGGACAAAAACCCATTATCTCCATCAACTCTAAGTCTTTAGCTGTTCTTTCTTGAATTCTTTTCATTTCATCTAACTGTCCATTCTTTTTGAAAAATTTTACCTGATCTTTAAGCTCTAATTCGATGGAGCGAATTGCTTTTTCTGTTGTCATTTTTTCTACTACATAATGAGTACTTGGAAATATAACAACTCGATCTATATCTTGAATTATCTCTCCACTCAAAGGATCTATTTCATATAGAGCGGCTATAGAATCATCATTAAATTGAACTTTAACAGCTTTATCTTCATAATTTGAAGGGATAATGTCAACATTATTTCCAATAGCCCTAAAAGAACCCCGAGCTAATTCAAATCTTGATCGGGTGTATTGAATTTTTATCAACTCTTCAAGCAAAGATTCTCTATTTATCGTAGTACCAACCTTTAGTTCGACCGTCATATTAAAATAGTCTTTTGGTGAACCTATACCGTATATACACGAAACACTGGATACAATTATGACATCCCTTCTATTAAAGAGTGCACTTGTAGAAGCATGTCTGAGCTGATCAATATGGTCATTAATCTGAGAATCCTTAGCGATATATGTATTTGATGAGGGAATGTAGGCTTCAGGCTGATAATAATCGTAATAACTTACAAAATAATGGACAGCGTTATTTGGAAAGATTTCCCTAAATTCTTCATAAAGTTGTGCAGCTAAAGTTTTGTTATGGGCCATAATAACAGTGGGTCTGTTAACTTTCTCAATTACATTTGCAATAGTAAAAGTTTTCCCACTCCCAGTAACGCCCAATAAGGTTTGTTCTTTTACTCCATCATTTAGGTTCTTAGCAAGTTTTAAAATTGCATCTGGCTGATCACCATTTGGTCTAAATTTAGTCTCTATCTTAAAATCTTTATTCACATAAATATTGTAACTGATATAAAGAGATTGACTTTTTATCTGATTTTGGTTTTCTTTTTATCTATGAAGTCTTGTGTATATCTTGTAGGTGCTGGACCTGGCGATCCAGATCTCATAACAGTTAAAGCGTTAGAGTTAATTAAAGACGCCGATGTAATTATTTATGACTACCTAAGTAATCCTTTTTTTCTGTCACAAGCAAAAAGAGATTGCAAGATAATAAATGCAGGCAAAAGATTAGGATTTAAAGCGCTTACACAAGAAAATATAAATAAAAAACTCGTGTCTCTTGCAAAAAAGGGTTATAAAAAAATTGTAAGATTAAAAGGTGGTGATCCCTTTTTGTTTGGTAGAGGTGCTGAGGAAGCAGAAGAACTAAAAAAAAATAAAATAAATTTTGAAATAGTGCCTGGCATAACATCAGCAATAGCTGTACCTGCATATGCCGGGATTCCAGTAACTCATAGGGATATGACAAGTACTCTTTCAATCGTAACGGGTCATGAGGATCCTGAAAAAAATCAAAGTTCTATAGATTGGAGCTCATTAGCAAAAATGAAATCTATAGTCTTTTTAATGGGGACAAAAAATTTAAAGAAAAATCTTGCTAATTTGATTGCTAATGGAATGTCAGCAAAAACCAGAATCGCAGCCATTAATTGGGGTACTTATTCTAAGCAGAAAACTGTGACTGGTAATTTAATTAATATTCATGATGAAATTAAAAAAAATAACATTAAATCGCCTTCCATAATAATAATAGGCGATATATGCAGAATTAGAACAAAGTTAAATTGGTTTGAGAAAAGACCATTATTTGGTAAAAATATTATAGTTACAAGAGCAAGAAAGAATTCTAGTACATTGTCAAAAAAAATAATGGGACTAGGTGGAAATCCAATAGAAATTCCGACAATTGAGATAAAACCCAAAGCATCTAATTTTATTAAACCAAATTTAAAAGATGTGAACACCTATGAATGGCTTATTTTCACAAGTGTGAACGGTGTTGAGATATTCTTTAAGGAATTTTTAAAAATACATAAAGACATTAGAAAACTCAGTAACTTAAAAATTGCAACAATAGGCTCAGAGACGGCAAGAGCTGTTGAAAAATTAAATTTAAAAGTTGATTTAATTCCGAAAGTTTTTACAGCAGAGGGCCTCTTAGACTCTTTTAAAAAATTAAACATTAACAAGTCTAAAATATTTATCCCTAGAGCCTCTAAGGCAAGAGATGCTCTAATAAAAGGTCTAAGAAAAACTGGAAACTACATAAAAGAGGTTAAAATTTATGACACAATTATGCCTTCAAAGCAAAATAAAGATGACGTTTTAAATAAAATTAATGAAGTAAATATTGATTATATAACTTTTACAAGCTCCTCAACAGTTGACAACTTCTTCAAGTACATTACACCTAAAAAGATAAAATTGAATAAAAAAACAAAATTTGTAACTATAGGTCCAATTACAGGAAAAAGACTCAGAACCTATGGAGTCAAGCCAGACATAGTATGTAAAAAGTTCACTATTGATAATCTTTTAAATGAGATAGTAAGAAATAATAAAAAATGAATAGATTTTTCATAGATAAAACAATTAAAGAAGACGAAGAAATAAAGATTGATGGTAAAAATTTTCATCACTGCATTGTAGTGTTAAAAAATAAGATTGGTGATAATATTTTAATTTTTGATGCTGAAGAAAATGAATTCTTTTCTAAGATTACAGATATCAAAAAAAACTACATGATAATTCAAGTTCAATATCTTCGACCTAAAAAAGAAAATAATGAACCTGATATAACAATATATCAATCTATTCCAAAGGGTAAAGTAATTGAAGAAATAATAGAAAAATCTGTTGAGCTTGGAGTAAAAGAATTTATCCCAATTATATCAGCTAGGACTATTAAGAGATCAAGCGAAGTAAAAGAAAGGTGGATTAAAATAATTGAGACAGCTACAAAACAATGTGGAAGAAGCGATATTATGAGAATAGACAACCCTATTCCCTATGAAGATATATTTGCCAATAATAATTCAGGGCTAAAGATAATATTTTATGAAAATAGCAAGAATAAGATAACCAAAAAACTCTTTAAACCTCAGAAAAATATCTCAATAATAGTTGGGCCAGAAGGAGGTTTTACAAATAATGAAATAAAATTAGCAAATGATAATGGATTTCTTGATTTATCTTTAGGAAGCACAGTGTTAAGATCGAGTACTGCGCTAATATTGAGTATTGGTATTACGAAATTAATATGTAGTTCATAAAAAGTTAATCTATTTTTTTATATAAAATTAAATTAGTTTGTCTCCATCCATCATGATAATTATCCATCAAAGGAATAATTTCAACTTGATTATAGGACTGTGATAATATTTCAGGAATCTCTTTTGTCCAGTAGGAGTATTTTGCATGAAGTAAAAAAGGATCTTTATCAAAAAAAATCCAATCTGATTTTTTATTTTTTATATGGTCTAGAACATATTGCCCCTGATTGGCTTGCATAATATGATAGGAGTTAGGTATAGACAAAGGCGATTTCATTTGAAGCTTCATGTAGATATATGCGTCCCAAGTTGAAAAAATTATTACTTTTTCATTTTTTTCTATTTCGTATTTGCTTATTAATCTTTTTACTTTGATATATCGGTCTTTCCACCTTGGAATCAAATCTTCGTTAGCAAAATAATCTGACATTCTTATTATTTTAGTTGATCTGATTCCATTTGGCCCTGGTGCATGCCATAACCTTTTTGAATTTCTTAAATCTTTCAAATAAAACTCATGAATTTTTATATGCTCAGAATTAAAATCAACTTTATATTCCATAACAAATAAAGAAGTACAAAATGAAAAAAAACATATTAAAGAGAAAGTTATAAACTTATTTGGATTATTAAAATAATTGAGAGTTTTAATCTTGCTAAATATTTTTAGATTATCTTTTCTTAACTCTCTATCAAGAAATATAATTATAATTATTAGTGCAGGATAAGAAACCCTAGCAGCAACTTGAGGTACATATGTATACGCATGATAGCTAAATGAACCGATTCCAAAAATTGTCAGAAGAAGAATAATTTTATCTATATAGTCATTTCTTCTAAACATATAATACATTGAATAATTAAGTGAAAATAAATATGTAAGAAAAATATAAATCCATGTCCCATCTAAAGATAAACGTGACATACCCAAGGTTGTCCTTCCTTTTATATAATACTCATGAACAGCGAATTGCATTGTATAGTCTGCCCATGAACCAAGACTTAGCTTATAATATAAGCTAACAAAGAATAATAAAACAATAGGAACTATAAAACATTTTAAAATTCTATATATAAAAGATTTTAATCTTCCTAATAAAGAATCTTGATTACAAAATTTATCAAAAGCAGTCACAAAAGCGAAAGCTAAAAAACAAACTATGCCTACATCAACATTCCATATTATTCCAAGTGACAAAATGAAAACTGTCACTAAAAAATTTTTATTATTTGGATTTTTAAAATAAAAAAAAGCAGCCAATATCATTAATGAAGGAAACAAAATTCTAATTGGATAATAGAAAAACGTAAGCTGATATGGCCATAAACCAGTTGAATATAAATGTATATAAACGTAACCAAAGAAGCCTACTAAAACTAATGCTTTATTTTCAATAACTTTGGATAAGATAAAGGCCCAAATTAAAAAAACAGTCGCCAATATAAAACCAAATATAGCTGAAACAGACAAAACACTAACGCCCGTTAATAATAAAATTGGCTTTAGAAAAAAAGGAAAACCACCATATTGAGATATAATGTCATAGTATATAACCTTTCCTAAATAAACTTGAACAATAGCGTGTAAAACGTTTTGAAAATTTTGGGCATTTTCATTATATCCATGTAGTTCATTAAATGGAACATGGTATCCAATATACAAAACGGATAATATAATTAAGATTTTAATGTACCGAGATAACTTGACCTTCATATTTTGTTTCAAAATCTCATAAAAGAAAACAAAATATAAAAATAAAAAGGCTAACAACCATACAAAAGGATTTGTTAGAAGCAACTTTCTCGATCCAATTACTGTATAAGATTCCCAGCTGACAATAAAAAAAGAAAAATATAATAGAAATACAATAAAAAACCATTGAAGATATTTTGTAGATAATTGATTATCTAGTTTCAATAATTTTTTTTTATAAAAAATGAAGTTAATTAAAAATGAAGATAAGATAAAAACAATGCAAGATATGACATAATCAGGAAGGATTATTATCTCATTAAGCTTAAATATCGGCGTTACAATTCTAACGAGATAGATAGTAGCTGTAGTAATTAAAAGGTTTAAAAATAGAGGAATGAATGAAATAACTTTTTCTCCAATATAATCCTAAAATAACCCAAAAAGTGTATATTTTAAAGAATTCAAATGAAATCCTAATGTTTTCAAACTGTTAATGTTGCAAAATTACTACAACTATAAGTATTATAGCATAATGAGGGTACTTCTATTAGATGTTTATATTCCAAATGCAAAATATAGGATTTGCAAAGATACAAATGGCTCATATGGAACAGCAAATGATTACGGGGATGCACTATTTCCAAAAATTCTCAGTAAGATAGCAAAAAAAACAAATTTTTGGCCCCCAATATACCTCATGTATATTGGTTCAGTCTTAAGAAATCAAGGCCATGAAATACATTATTTAAATAATATTGAAAATGAAGATAAGTACGATTGCATTATTATGTCTAGCTCAATAGTATGTCATGAATCTGAATTAAACGAGATCAAAAGAATTAAAAACAAAAGCAAAATCATTGTTGTAGGATCTTTTGTTACTAATACCCCAAAAAATTATTTAGATCTAGGAGTCAAAGTAATATTTGGTGAACCAGAATTTTATTTTTTAAGAAATGAATTATCTAAAATCTTAGAAAATAAAAATGAGCAATCATTTAATTCAGTATTAAAAGATAATCAAAATATTGACAATCTCCCTATGCCATGCTGGGACATTGTATTAGATCGACTTTTATTTAGTGGGGGGTTAACTAAAAAAACTTGTATTCCTATTATGTCAGAGCGTGGATGCCCATATTCATGTTTTAATTATTGCACTTACCCATTAGCGCAAGGAAGAGTTCCCAGATCCCGGTCATCAAAAGCAATTGTTGAAGAATTAAAATATTGGAGTAATGAATACGGTATCAAAGAGTTTGTTTTTCGTGATCCAGTTTTTTCTATTGATAGAGAAAGAACAATAAATTTAGCAAAAATGATTATCAATGAAAAATTAGACTTAAAATTTACCATTGAAACACATTTAAATAATTTAGATTATGACCTTATAAAATTATTAAAAAAAGCTGGTGTATTTATAATTCGTGTAGGTATTGAATCCGTTAATGATGATGTTATTAAAAATGCAAAAAGATTCAGCCTTAAGAAATCTAAAGAAAAAGAAAAAATTGAGATGATTAGATCTTTTGGAATTAAGGTTATCGGAATGTATATATTAGGATTTGAAACTGATACAAAAGAAAGCTGTCTTAGAACAATTAAATATGCAAAAGAATTAAATACCTATATCGCAGTTTTTAGTGTTTTTACACCCTACCCTGGAACCCCAGTCTACATAAACTTTAAGGAGAAAATTACATCCAAGAAATTTGAGGACTTTAACCAATGGAGGCTAGTATTTAATCATCAAAATCTAACAGCAAAAGAAATAAGAGGACTGTTAGACCATGCATTTACAACTTATTATTTAAGTTTTAGATGGTTTATAAAAAATTTCTCTTTAACAATATAAGTCTAAGATAATAAAATATAAAAATTCAGCTAAATTTTTTTGATCTTTTATACAAAAATATTCCAAATATAAATATAACAAATATTGTAAATGTAATTACCTTAGGATTTTGAAAAATATCATATTTTTTAAAAACTAATTCTATCTGATCACCTTTCTTTATATTTACTAATGAATATGTTGTATATTCCTCATTTGGCAAATCAGCAATTTCAGATTTCTTCTTTGTATAATTTAATCCATTTATTTCCATAGAAAGCTTATTTTCAGGAACAATAAGAGTCAAGCTATCAATATCGTTTAAAAACACACGTGATAACTTAGTTGAAAATAAATTAAGATTTTTAACATATGTAAAAACTACTCTTCTGTTACCAGGGGGCATAGGCAAAGTATCTGTGACACTATCTTCAGAAATTATAAAAGTATCCCTACTTCTATGAGGGAATCCTAAGTTTGTTATTTTAGGAAATAATGGATAAGAATTTATTTTACGAACTTTCTCACTAAAATCATTTTGACCAACGAATATACTCCTTGACTTATTTTCGATATTAACAATCTCAGCAAAGACAATTGAATTCGCATCCTCATCATAGCTGATTATGAAATGTGATGACTTAATGCTAATATTTTTTTTATCTTGTGTGGACTCGTAAACAGTGAGTTCTACGTTTTTTTCATTCTCCCGAGGTAAAAAATAAAATTTATCTGTTGAGTATTCAATTCCATCATAAAAGATCTTAATTCTGTAAGCTATATTTCCTAGGAGTTTCTTAAAAATAAACTCACCCTGATTAGTAACTATTTCATCCTTGCTTGTTACTTTATCTGCCATAACAGATTCTAATTCAACCTTTTGATTATTTAATGGTTCATTTCTAGTAAAATTTAAAATATTCCCTTTAATACTTACTTTCGTACCTTTTTTAACTGACTTCCGAGTTAACTTAATATATTTAATTAATTTTTTAGCTTCGTCGTTATTTACATTCATATATGGCATAGGTGGGTAACCATCGTTAATTGGCATTTTATTTTTTTTCTTATAAATCTCCTGGGGATTTTTAATCCATTGAGCAATTTCACTTTCTGTATATTTATCAAAGACATTATAAAGGTCAGGGCCAACGAATCTCCCTCTTCCAACAACATGGCAAGTTATACATTTTTTTTGAATATAAAGTTGTTCTAAGGATAAAATATCATCGTCTTTTGATTCAGAAAAAAAAGGTAGGAAAAGAAATACCAAAAAAATAATAAATCTCATATTTTAATTATCCCAATCTACTTCTTTTTTCACTAAAGAATCATCTATAAGAGGATAGAATACGTATACTAGGGATAAGATCGATATAAAAACAGTTGATAAAATTTCAAGCATTAAACCCTCCTTCTTAATATAATAACTATTCCGCCAAGTATTGAAATCAAACTTCCAATCCAAAGGAGAGAGACCCATGGGTTAACATAAATTTTAAAATTAAATCTGCCTCCTTCCAGCTCATCAATAAGAATAATGTAATAGTCTTTTTTGATTGTATTATAGATTGCAACTTCTGTTTCTTTGTTAATTTCTCTATTTCCTTCATATTTATAAAGATTTTGTTCCGGAAAAAGTAAAAATTCTTTGTTTTTATCTCGCAATAAAAGCTTTGCGCCAAGTATACTCTTTGCTTCATTTTCTTTTTTATATGTATTAATAAGTTTTATCTTATAATTGCTAACAACAACGCTATCTCCCTTAGTTAGAATAAAGTCTGATTTAGTTCCATATGAGGAGGATAATGTTATTCCTATAATAAGAATAATAATTCCAAAATGAATAATAAAAGCACAGTATCTTCTAAGTCTTTTATTAAAAATATCCACAAAAGTTAGGTTTCCTTTAGCTAACTTTTTGAAATCAAAAATTAAATCTTGCACAATAATTGCTGTGACAAAGGAAGAAAGGAAAAGAACAGATAAGACTTTTATATCACTAAAATAAAGAAAAAAAACAACTGTAGCTATCACTGAAAGAAGTAATGGTTTAAATACTACAGAATATATATCTTTAAAGTTTCCATCCTTCCATGGAATTATTGGAGCAATTGACATTAATGACATTAAAAGTAAGACATTAGGGAAATTTACTAAATCATAAAAAGTTGGGCCAACTAGAACTTTTTCGCCTGTAATGGCCTCAGATATAATTGGGAATACAGTACCTAGAAAAACAGTTAAAGTTATAACTAGAAAAAAAATATTATTAAAAATTAAAAAGTTTTCTTTTGAAACTAATGAAATAATTTCTTCAACCGATATAATGAATTTTTTATTTTTTTGATACATAAAAATTGAAAAAACTACTATAAAAAGAATGAATATAATAAAATAAGAGCCAATGCTTGATTGCGCAAAAGAATGGACTGAAGATATTAAACCGCTTCTAGTTATAAAAGTTCCAAAGATTGAAAGGAAAAAAGCTATGAAAATCAATGATATATTCCATTTTCGAAGTAGACTCCTTGTCTCTTGAGCCATTGAAGAATGAACAAAAGCGGTAAGTGCTAACCATGGCATTAAAGCAACATTCTCTACAGGGTCCCATGCCCAATAGCCACCCCATCCTAGCTCTAAATATGCCCATCTTGAACCAAGCAGTAGACCTAAGGAAAGAAATATCCAACTAAAATATGTCCACCTTCTACTATAAAGAACCCAATCATCTGTTTTATCTTTTGAGAGAATCGATCCCAATCCAAAAGCAAAAGGTATTGTGAGAGCTATGTATCCAACGTATAAAGTTAGAGGGTGTATAGCCATATAAAAATTTTGCAAGATGGGATTCAGTCCCCTTCCATTTAAAGGAGGAGCATCTAAAGACTCAAAAGGGTTTTCGATAAATACTATTAAGAAGATAAAAAAAACTAATATAAATTGGCAAATACCTTCTGAAGAGACGATTAAGGTTTTAGATGATTTAGAAGACCTTACGGTAAAATTATAAAATGATAAAATCCATGCCCATAATAAAAGTGATCCTTCCTGACCCGCCCATAAAGATGCTATTGAATACACTAGAGATAAATCATTGCTTACATTTTTAGCTACATATGCATTGGTATAATCTTTCGAGACTAAAAGATATATTAAAGTTAACACTGATAGGCTTAAAAGTATAAAAATTGCGGATATTGACCGCTCTCCAATCGCTACTAAGTTGTTATCCTTATTTCGTATTCCAAAGAAGAAAGATACAAGTCCAGCAATACCAACAAGAAAGGACATAAAAAGTGTTGTTTCACCAATATTATTTAGCAAAGCTTACCTTATCATTCAAAACTGGTTCATCTTCATATTTTGTAGGACATTTAGCAAATAATTTATTTGCGATAAAAGTCTTGTCAACCAACTCCCCTTCAACAACAGCTTCAATCTCATCTTTAAAAATATCCGGAATTTCGCCTTTATATCTGACATGAATAATTTTCTCGAAATCTGTAATATTAAATGTTATCGAACCATCGATATTCTTTTTAATTGATCCTTTTTCGACAATACCTGAAACCCTAAGCCTTTTAATCTTACTTTTCGATTTACTTTCAAGAGCTTCTGTAACAGTTAGATAGTAGACTAAAGAGGACTCAACAGCCTTAAATATTAAAAAAGAGAAAAATAATATTAAAACACAAACAAAAATCTTAATTTTTTTCTTTGGGGACGACATCAATCTCTACCATTCATCTTACGATTAATATAAAAAAGATAAGCTAGAAGAATCCCCCAAAAAGCAAGTTGCGAATAAAAGAGATATTCTAACGAATCAATAATAAAATTCATGTTATTTATATTAACTTCCAATTATATTTTATCTAGCTTTATTCTTATGTCTAATAGATAAATATACAAGAAAAAGAATGCGGCAAAAGTGACAAGCAAAGTATCCATCATTTCAGATGAAATCCCCCCACCATCACCACCAAATACCACCGGGGATATGCCCCTCATTATTCTTACTGAAATATATACAATAGGTAAATCAATAAATGCAATTATTGCAAATACTGAAGAATATCTAGGAACACCTGATTTAACAGCTAATTTATGAAAGACCAAATAGGTAAAATAAAGAATGAATAAAATTAACGTTGTAGTAAGTTGAGGATCTGATGTCCACCAAGTCCCCCATACTGGCTTAGCCCAAATCATTCCAGAAACTAGAGTAAGCAAAGTGAACAACGTCCCAATTTCAGCATTAATATATGCTAAGTCTGAGTCACTATTTTTATTATTTTTTAAAAATTTTATTGAATAAATCAAATTCATTATATAGGCAATTGTAAATACAAGGACATAGCCCATATGGAAATAAAATATCCTTTGGACGTCACCCATAATCCTTTCTCTTGGAGCATATAGAAAGATCATATAAAGAGAGACTGTCATAAAGATTACAAAAAAAATGAAAGAATACCTTCTAAAAAACAAAAACATATATCACCTTCTAATAGAATAACTAAAAAGTATCGGGCAAATAGTCAAAAGAAGTATATCAAAAGCTGCTAATCCTTGCAAAGCAAAGGAGGAGAAGAATTCTTCAGAAGGAAGCAGGCCCAATAAATTAATTGAATTATAGCTTAATACAAGAAAAGGAACAATTAGTGGATAGATCAGCATAAACATAAACTGGCCCTCACCCTTAATCCTCTCAAGCATTAAAGAAAATGTACATAGAATACTTGATAGTCCTATTGTGAATAATAGACATAAAAAAGAAAAGCCGATGAAATCTATAAGAATAAAATTATTCGAGAGCATAAATAATGTTATAAAAACAACAATGTTAATAAAAACATTAATGAATATGAAAAAAAGAATCTTACTGAAGCATAGAATTGATAAATCAATTGGTGCAGAAATAAGTATTAATTCACCCCCTACAGATATTTCCTGCCGAGAGATTCTTTGATTTGCTACTAGTGCAACAATTAAACAAGTCAAAAAGAATAATTCGACCATACTTTTTTCACCTAAAAAAATAAACATTATTAAAGACAAAGTCGGGCACAAAATAAAAAGATATACTACATTGAGCTTCTCTCTTATTTCAGTCTTCAAGTCTTTCATGAAGATCAAAATAACTTTCTGAATAAAACTATCCATAATCTTATAATTCAACAACTCCATTAAAATTAAGATTTTTAGAGGCTAATGAATTATCCGTAATTAAAAAAGATTTGCCCTGCTTCTGATAATCATAAATTAATTCATTCAAAACAAGTGATGACTCTTCATCAAGATATGTATATGGTTCATCCAATATGCAAAAATCAGGATTTATAAGAAATAGTATTAAGATAGAAACTTTTTTTCGCGTGCCGTCAGAAAGTTCATGAATTTTTCTAGAAAGATGACTTTCTAACTTAAATCTCTTTATTAAGAGATTTTTCTGATTCTTATCTTTAAGATTATTCAAGGCAATAAAGAAATTAATATTCTCACTTAAGGTTAAATGCTCATATAGACTTGAATAAGGAGCAACATAATAAATTATACTAAATATTTCTTTATCAAAATCTATAATATTTTTATCTCCAATAGCAACTTCTCCCTCATAATCTAATATTTGAGAGCTAATAATTCTCATTAAAGTTGTTTTTCCTGATCCATTGGGTCCTGATAAATTAACTATGGTTCCTGGTTTAACTTCAAAACTTATACCGTGAAATACATTTAAATTGTTAAAAGATTTATTTAAATTCTTAACGATCAAGCTCTTGTCCATCTTATAACTTTACTTAATAAGGAAGGTAAATTAAAATTTATTTAATGAAATTCTTACATACTATGCTTAGAGTAAAAAATCTTGAAGATTCAATTAACTTTTATGTTCATATACTTAAGATGAAATTAATTAGAAAAACTGAATACCCTCATGGTAAATTTACTCTAGCTTTTTTATCTTTCAAAACAAATGATACTGAGCCCTTTTTAGAATTAACCTATAATTGGGGAGTTGAGAAGTATGAACTCGGTGACTCATTTGGGCATATAGCAATCGGCGTAGAAGATATATATTCAATATGCGAAGAAATAAAGAAAAAAGGTGGTAAAATAACTAGAGAACCTGGACCAATGAAAGGTAGTAAGTCAATTTTAGCCTTTGTTGAAGATCCAAATGGTTACAAGATTGAACTACTTCAGAGATCAATATGATATCAGTTACTAGAAAGTCACATTTTAACGCAGCGCACCGACTCAACAACCCCAATTGGTCAGACGAAAAAAATGAAGCTTTTTTTGGCTTATGCAACAATAAGAATTATCATGGTCACAATTATGAATTAGATGTGACAGTAACTGGCGAGATAGATAAGGATTCTGGGTATCTTATAGATATGAAAAAACTCAGTGATTTAATATATGATGAGATTGAGTTAAGATTTGATCACAAAAATTTAAATCTCGATACCATAGAATTTAAGGACCTTAATCCTACAGCAGAGAACATAGCAGTAGTTATATGGAATATTCTTAGACAGAAAATTAATCCTGATTTTGATTTGAAGATAAGATTATATGAAACGCCACGAAACTTTGTAGAATATTCTGGTTAGAATTCTAATCTGAAGATGAAGCTATAATACATCTTAAATCAGTACTTAATTCATTACCCTCAAAATTAATATGACAAACATTATGATCATGTCTTCTACACCAGACTTGAAATCCCAAATCTGTAAAACCAGCATCTATTCTAGAATATTCCATCATAGATCCAAAATCAGTCATTCCTGATTCAAATTCTTTTTGACACTCTGAACATACAAGATATTCATTGATGCTATTATTTAAAGGTGTCTTCATACTAGTATTTAAACTGATTTTTAAATTTTTATCAAAAAAGTATTATTCGAAAATATCTTATATATAATAAACACAATGAGTGATGATTTAATTAAAGAACTTTGCAATACTCCAGGTGTTCCAGGATTTGAGCAAGAGATATCTAAGATTGTTTTAAGAGAAATTGAAAACTCTTGTGTTGCACATTTAAAAGATCCAATGGGAAATTTAATTTTTCAGGTAAATGATACAATTAAAAATGCACCTGTAATATTAATTGATGCACACATGGACGAGGTTGGATTTTTAGTTTCCCATATTGAAGAAAATGGAATGATTAGAGTAATTCCCCTAGGTGGTATAGATCCAAAACTATTTTATGGTCAAAGACTCACAATCTGGGGAAAGAAAAAGGTTGAAGCTACAGTAGCAGCTATCCCACCCCACATCTCAGATAAGAGTTCAAATACTTCTACCCCTGTTGAAGATTGCTTAATCGATTGTGGAATAAGTTTCAAAAAACTTAAAAGCATTATTAAAGTTGGTGATCAAGTTACTTTTTCAACTGAATGTATAATTGATAATGACAGAATTCTATCAAAATCTTTAGATGATAGGATTGGGCTATATGTTCTACTGGAAACAGTAAAAAAAATAAATAAAAAAAATTTAAAATGCAATCTATTCGCATCCGCTTCAGTTCAAGAAGAAATGGGACTGAGAGGAGCCAGAATAATAAATTCTAAAGTAAGACCTGATTTTTCTATTGCTCTTGAAGGAACCGTATCTAATGACCTCCCTGGCATTCCACCTCATAAAAAGTTGGCTCAACTAGGAAATGGTCCAGAGATTAGAATATCGGACAAATATCTTATTGCTGATAGATTTTTTAATAAACACATTGAAAATATAGCAAGAAATAAAAAAATAAAATATCAATTAACTGCAAAAAATGCTGGTGGAACGAACTCCACTGCTTTTCAAGTTACAGGAGAAGGATCTAAAGCTACCGTCATGTCAGTACCTGTAAGATATCTTCATAGTCCAAGCTCAGTATGTTTAGCTAAAGATGTTCAATTGACAATTAAGCTTCTAACAGCAACTATTCAAAATATACATAGATTTAAAGATGAGTAATCAAAACATTATCCTAGATATATTTACTAGAAGTTTTAATAGTTGGCCAGATATAGCCTTATCAGGAAAACCAATCATTATAAAGGAAATATCTAAGCTAAAAATTGATTTACAAGATTTATCATTGCTAGAAAGTATCTCTGAATCTGATTTAGATGAAATTATCGAGAAAATTGCAAAAAAAAATGAAATTTTATGCAATAAAATTACAAAATCACAGGGTAATAACGAAGAACTTTATACTGAACTCGTAGATAATTTTTTCAACGAAATTAACAACACTATTGATTTTGTCTACAACCTTATAATTAGTAAGCAACTAGGCGGCTAAAAAATCTATTTAGTATTGCTTTTAACCAATAATTAGTTAAAAATATAAGTCGTAGGGCATGGCTGAATATCCTTTTTTTATTATCTTTTTTATGGCATTAATTTCCTTGCCAGTGTTAATGATTTTAACTTCTAAAATCATTAAATTTATATTAGGTAAAAAACAAAATGTTTTAGATTCAATTTATGAATGTGGCGAACCTAGCATAGAGTCTTCCTGGAAAAGAATTCCTATTTCTTATTTTAAAATTGCATTAATTTTTATATTATTTGATATTGAGCTTGTATTTATTTTTCCTTGGATTCTAAATCTAGCCGAACCTACTCAAAGTTCTTATTTATCATTTATTACTTTTCTAATAATTCTATTTGTTGGTTGGATTTATGCATACAAAAAAGGGTATTTAGAATGGGAAATGTAGATAAATCATTAAAAGATATAGGATCTTTTATGAAGCTTCCTGGTGCCAATCTCTTTATAACCAAAACTGAGGATCTTTTTAATTGGGCTAAAAAATCAAGCCTATGGCCTCTTTCCTTCGGTCTAGCTTGTTGTGCAATCGAGATGATGGCAACGTTTTCATCTCGTTACGACCTTGACAGATTAGGAATGATTACCCGTGCTTCTCCAAGACAAGCAGATTTAATGATTGTTGCAGGAACAGTAACGGTTAAGATGGCTGAAAGAATAAAAACCCTTTATGATCAAATGGCTGGCCCAAAATGGGTAATAGCAGCTGGTAGTTGTGCAATATCAGGAGATCATTATAGGCATATATATAGTGTCGTACCTGGTGTCGACTGGGTCATTCCTGTTGATATTTATGTACCAGGCTGCCCTCCTACTCCTGAGGCTTTTATTGATGGAATTCTTGAGTTACAAAAAATTATTGGTTCCGGTTCTACCGCACCAACATTTCATTCTTCAACAATACCAGAAGAAAAAACACTTTCTCCACTTGAGGTTGCGAAACCAGCAAAGAAGTCAAAAAATGTAATACAATCTGAGTTTATAAATAAAATTGATTTAGTAAGTTATGTAAAGAAGCTAAAAAATGATGGGTTTACTTATTTAAAATTCATTACTGCAACTGATTTTGATTCAAATCTAACTTTAACTTACCTTTTAGGGAACAATGAAGATAACAAAGAGGTAGAATTTAATATAGAGCTAGACGAAGATTTAAAAGTAGACTCATTGTCAGAAATTTTTTCTGGTGCTGATTGGCAAGAAAGAGAGGTTTTTGATTTATTTGGAATTTCATTTAACGGACATCCAAATCTTAAAAGGATTTTAATGCCTGATGAATGGATTGGACATCCTTTAAGAAAAGAATATGTAATGGATTCACATTTTTACCCATATCGCCCTACCAGGAAGGAATACGAAAAATGGAAGACAGAATTATAGAGCAGGACTTTGGCGATTTAGCTGTAAATATGGGCCCCCAACATCCATCAACCCACGGTGTTTTTAGGCTTAAGTTATATCTTCAAGGAGAAAAAATAAATAAAATAGAGTCCTATTTAGGATATTTACATCGGGGAGTAGAGAAGCTCTCAGAGAAATTAAATTATGATCAACTACCTCCTGTATTAGAGAGAGATGATTATTTGTCCCCTACATCTAATTCTTTAGGTTTTGTTAATGCAGTTGAAAAAATCTGTGAAATTGAGGTTTCGAGGAAAGCATCCTACATAAGAGTATTAGTTGCTGAGCTTCAAAGGATAAGCTCACATCTAGTAGCATTAGGAACATATGGATTAGATTTAGGCGGTGCACTAGGTGGTGGTGCAAGTCTTTTTCTCTATTGTTTCAGAGAAAGAGAAAAAATTCTTGACGTAATGGAAGATCTTACAGGTGCACGGTTCCATACAAATATGAATCAAATCGGTGGGGTTAGATATGATGTAAAGAATGAATCATTAAAGAAAATTAATAAATTAATCATTGAACTAAAACCGATACTCGAAGACTATACAAACATGATTTCAAATGATCATATTTTTATGAAGAGAACTAAGAATATAGGAATTATATCTAAAGAATTGGCAGAGGAATCTGGTGGATCTGGACCAATCCTTAGAGGTTCTGGGATAAGTTTTGATATTAGAAAGAACAAGCCCTATGAATGTTATTCTGAGTTGGATTTTGATATTCCCATTGGTGAAACTGGAGATGCCTACGATAGAACATTAGTTAGAATGAAAGAGAACATTGAATCGTTAAAGATTGCTCAACAAATTATAGATGGACTTCCTTCTGGAGACTTGAATTCGAGAAAGCCCTTAAAGAGCCCTAAGCTTACACGTCCGCCGAAAGGTTCATCATATTTTTCTGTAGAATCCCCAAGAGGCGAATTAGGATTTTTCATCGTATCTGATGGAACATCTGTACCATATAGAATGAAGATTAGAGCCCCTTCTTTTTCAAATTTATCTTTAGTTGAGAAGCTCTTACCTGGAACTTTTATTGCAGACTCTGTAGTAATTTTAGGTTCATTGGACCCTGTGTTTGGAGATGTTGATAGATAATGCTAAATTCCTTTATAACATTTGTCCTACCAATCTTTAAGACTATATCAATTCTGATTTTAATTGTTGCATATCTTGTATGGCTTGAAAGAAAAGTTGCAGCGAAAATGCAATCTAGGGTTGGGCCTTACAGTGTAGGCTACCCCCATGGATGGCTTCAGCCTTTAGCAGATGCCCTTAAGCTTATGTCTAAGGATGATTCTATACCAAAGAATTCAGACTCATTACTATTTAATCTTGGCCCTATTTGGATTATGGTAGTAAGCCTCGCATCATTTGCCCTACTTCCATTCTATTTTGACAATCCAATGCTAAATGTTGATTTAAGTTTAATGCTATTTATTGCTATTAGCTCATTAATTATAATTGGTATATTTATCTCTGGATGGTCTTCAAATAATAAATATGCATTGATTTCAGTTCTTCGTATGACGGCACAAATAATTTCTTACGAAATTCCCCTCATAATTTCATTGCTTATACCGTGCATCCTTATTGGAAGTCTTAGTTTTGGTGAAATAATAGAATTTCAAGAAAATGTCTGGATGGTTTTCTATCCTATCCTTGGACAAGTATGCTTTATAATTTTTATGGTATCAGCCTTGGCTGAAGGGAACAGAATACCTTTTGACTTGTCAGAAGCAGAATCTGAACTAATATCTGGCTATACAACAGAATATTCAGGGATTAAGTTCGCACTTTTTTATCTAGCTGAGTACGTTCACTTGTTTGGAATTTGTGTATTAGGCTCAATAATTTTTTTTGGTGGTCCCAATGGACCATTCTTTCAAGGGAATATCCTAATTGTTTTAAAAGCATTAATTTTCTTCACAGTTATACTTTTTATAAGGTGGAGCTTTTTCAGAATTAGAATTGATCAGCTCTTAAGATTTAATTGGATAAAATTAATTCCAATTTCTTTTACTGCGTTATTAATGGCATGTTTTGTAAAATATTATATGGACTTTAATTAAAATGAATTTATTAAAAATTGTTAAAAATATATATAGAAACCTATCTTTCACATTAAGTAATGTTACTAAGCCAGCTGTGACAATTAAATATCCTGAAGAAAAAAGGAAATTTCCTCATAAATTAAGATTAGGTACTTTTGGTCTTACATCAGACAAAGAAACTGGGGAAGAAAATTGCATAGCATGTAAGTTGTGTGAAAAAATATGCCCTTCCCAAATAATAGAAATAGATATTGAAAAAAGAGATGGTAGAGGTTGGGCAAAGAAATTTAATCTAGATCTTCAGAGCTGCATTCAATGCGAACTTTGTGTTCAAGTATGTCCAGCTGATGCGATAATAATGATGCAAGAAGCAGAGAAACCAACCACTTCCAGAGCGGATCTATACTTAACCAAAAATAAAATGATGAGAAATGCAGAAAAATATGAAGAGTCTTGGGCTAACGGTACTCTTCTTCAAGAAAGCCATACTCCAACCCCGGTGAGTAAAGATGATTGAAATACTAATTAATATTTTTTGCGTTTTAGCAATAGCTACCTCTTTAACAACATGTTTGAGTTCTAAAATTATTAGATCTACTTTCTTCTTTGGTATAACACTTTTTCTAGTGGCTTTTATTTTTATGATAGTTGGCTCTAATCTTTTGGGGGTTGTTCAAATATTATTATATACAGGTGGAACACTAATTTTATTTCTGTTCTCAATATTCCTTACTGGGGATTGGGATTATAATAATCTCGGGGAAACATTTCACAAACCTTTTTTTGCAATATTAATTTCTTTTTTATTTTTTCTAACGACAAGTTACTTAATAACCACCTCTGAAACTTTTGAAAAATTAGAAAAAAGCTTTAACGGTTATAAAATATTTTCTATAGAAGCTATAAGTTCTTCTTTATTTAATGATTGGATTTTTATTTTAGAACTGTCATCAATTTTACTACTTGCGACAATAGTTGGCTGTCTTACATTATTAAAATTCAGGAAGGAGGTTGATTAAATGTTTATGACATTAATTTATACCTCTTTGTTAATAAGTAGTATTGGTATTTTTATGCTTTTAAGTAAAAAACACATACTTTCAATACTAATAGGAATAGAATTGTTCCTCAATGGTATAAATCTTTTCTTTATTACAATTTCAAAATCCTATTCGGATGATATAGCAAATATATTTATTCTTTTTATTCTTGTAATAACTGCATGCGAAGTTGCTATTGGATTGGCAATCTTTTTGCTTAATCAAAGAATTAACAAAACTATTGATATAAACCACTTAAACAGGCTGCGAGACGAATAAGTTATGAATACAAGCATATTAATTTTATCATTCTTACCCATATTGACCCTCCTCATTGGAAAAGCCTTTAACTTTAATAGGTATTTGAACTATGCCGTCCCAATCTTAATTTATTTAATTATTTTGGCCACCCTTTTTAAAGTTACTCCTTCAGAAATTTCAAATACTTTTTTAACAGTTAAAAATAATCAAATTGACCTTTTGTTTAACTTTTCTAATTCCTACACTTTGATGTCAAAGGTTGTACTTCTTATATCAATACTAGTATTGCTATACTCGTCGAAATTCATGCATAACGAGAGTGAAAGAAGTCATAGTAGGTACTTCCTATACCTAATTGTTTTTATTACTTCTATGTTCCTCTTTACCTTATCAAATGATTTATTTAGTAGCTTCATTTTTTGGGAAGTTCTTGGGTTATCTTCCTATTTTTTAATAGGGTTTTGGAATAAAGATTCTGAAGCAATAAAATCCTCGACTATAGCTTTTTGGATCACAAGATTTGGAGACTTATTCTTTTTAGGTGGCATAGTTTTAATATTTTCTCTAACAGGAACATTGAGCATCGAAAAAATAAATTCTCTGACTTCATCATCTTTAATAAGTTTGGAAATCCCATTCATTTTAATAATAATTGGAATTTTTTCTAAATCTGCACAATTTCCATTTAACATCTGGCTTCCTAAAGCAATGAAAGGTCCTACTCCAGTTTCTTCATTAATTCATTCTGCAACTATGGTCGTCGCAGGTGTTCTTCTTTTATACAAAATACATCCTGCCATCTCAAGCAGTGGGTTATCCCTAAACCTCATAGCTATAATTGGAATTATTTCATCAGTTTTAGGAGCAATTGCGGCATTCTTTGAGGATGATTTAAAAAAGATATTAGCTTTTTCAACTATTTCTCATATCGGACTAATGTTCTTGGCTATTGGTATAAGCAAACCAGACTTGGCTTACTTCCACATGTTTAGTCATAGTTTTTTTAAATCATTATTATTTTTATATGCAGGAGTAATAATATTAATTAATGGAACGTCAAGTCTTGAGAAACTTAAAGGGTCTATTAATATAAAATCAACGGCAGGAATTGTTCTTTTAATAGCTTGTTGTTCTCTTAGTTCTGTTTACTTTTTTACTGGATCTTACTCAAAAGAATTCATTGTCTTTAGCTTAATAAACCAAAAACACTTTATTCTTAGTTCTTTAATGTTAATAGGAATCATCTTCACTTGTTTATATTCAGCAAGAATCTTTTTTACTTTAATTAATTTTAATACAAAAGGACTTAAAGAAGTAAAAATTAACGCAAGGTTTTTAATCCCTCTTGCCATTCTTTCTGTATTTTCCTTGCTAGGATTTTTCACAATGGGATTATTTCAAACTGATATTACCATTATTAAAGTTCCTCACAATTTACAATCTATATTATTACTACAATTATTAACTTTTCTTATTTTCTTCCTATATTTTAGATATAAAGATTCCTTACTAGTTAGATTAAAACAATTCAACTCTGTATCTAATGCTTTTTTTAAGACAGACTTTATCTATCTTGAAATTTATGAAAAAGTTTTCAAATCTTCATCAATCTTTATAGCATGGTTTGATAGAAATATTATTGATGGAATTATCAACTTATTGCCATTCAAAATATTGCAAATCTCAAGAGATCTAATGTCATTGCAAGATGGGTATGCAAAATCATACGCTCTTAGAACTATAATTTTCTTTATTTTATTTATTTTAGTAATGAGTATCGTTGATAGCTCTTTGATTATAGGAGAATTAAAATAATGTTTATTTTATCAATTTTGGTATTACCTTTATTGCCTATTTTTCTAATAAACTTATTTTCCAAAGAATTAAAATATGTTAGGACCATCCCAATAATTAGTTCAGTTGCAACTTTAATAATAATTTTTCTCTACATAAAAACAAACAACTTGCTTTATATCGAAAGTCACTATGAATTAATAACCTTATACCCTATTTTCCCATTGCTTGGAATTAATATGTCCTTTTCAATTAATAAAATTTCTATAGTACTTTTAATCCTTGCAAATCTAACAATAATGACAGCTCTCTTTTCTACTTTTAAAATTAAAAAAAGACTTAGTCATCTAAATACATTAATACTAATTATCTCTATTGGTATTTATGGCTTAATAATTTCTGATGACCTTTTCATTTTCTTCCTTTTTTATGAAGTTGCAGTTGTCCCAATGTTCTTAATGATTACGAATTGGGGATATGATTTAAAAAGAGAAGTTTCTGGACCATTTCAAAAGGTACTCTCAAGTCTATCTGTAGGAACAAAATCATACGGTGCTTACAAAATAACTATCTACCTTCTTGTTGGTTCCCTTATGATTTTTCTTGGATTGGGAATTTTAGGTATCAACGAAGGAACTTTCTCAATCAATGAAATATTAAACAATAATAATATGGCTTCTAACAATGGGATTGCTTTTCTCTTCTTGGTCCTTGGCTTTGGGTCCCATTCCGCTCTTTGGCCAATGCATACTTGGGCTCCAGATGGACATGGAACAGCACCCACTGCGGGATCAATTATTTTTGCTGGAATATTAATGAAAATTGGAATTATTGGATTTATTAAGATAATCATTACAGTTTTTCAACCAATATTTCTTGAATATTCCTATATAATTATGTTATTAGCCTCGATAAACATCATTTATGGAGCCTTTACTGCAATGATGCAAGATGATTTAAAATATCTAGCAGCATATGCCTCTTTGTCTCACATAGGGTACATTTTTCTGGCCCTTGCAATGAATAATGAAATTGGTATTAGTTCAGCCATTCTTCAAACAATATCTCATGGATTAATTATTTGTCTTTTATTTTTTAGTGTTGGTCTCATCTTTAATGCTAAAGGGACAAGATCAATTAAAGAACTAAATTCTCTTTCGGATAATTCTCCATTTATATCAAATATTTTTATTTTTTCTGCATTTGCTAGCATAGGCTTTCCTTTAACAAGTGGTTTTATTGCAGAATTTTTAATAATTACTAGCGTAGCAACTTCGCCACAGCCTATTTTAATTATAGTCCCACTGATTGGAATTTTCATAACAACTCTTTATATGTTTAGAACTGTTAAAAAGATATGTCTAAGATATGTAGGTAACAACGAGCGTACAAAAGGGGCAGCCACTGATGAAAAAATAATATGTATTTTATTAATAATTGTAATTATTACCATGGGAATATTCCCTGAATTATTTTTAAATTTTATTGAAGGAGAATCCATAAGAATTATTATGGGCATATAGGTTATGGAACAAATAAAGTTTTTACTTCCAGAAATAATTTTAGTGCTTCTATCCTTTGCACTGCTAATAAATTCAATTATTGATCAAGACGATAAAGAAATTACTAATAAGATTCTTCTTATTCTTGGCTCTATAATCTCAATTATTATATTGGTAAATCTTAAGGAATACGGTCTTTATCTTAACGATACTTTTGAAAACAATGAATTAACCAGTAAGATTAAAATTTTGTTGGTCGTTGGCACCTTGCTTACTTTGCTGTTAATTTCAAATTCAAAAACCGAGCAATTTAAAAAGTTTTTTGATGAATATTGCTTCCTGCTTATCTTATCCCTAGTTGGGGGGATGATTGTTGTATCATCTAGAGAGTTTTTGACCCTTATAATTTCTTTTGAGATTCTCAGTATTCCAATATATTTAATAACAGCAATGGGACCTAATTCAAATAAATCTATTGAAGCATCTACAAAACTTTTCTTTTTTGGAACTCTATCAACGGTTTTTTTAATATTTTCAGCAGTTTTATTTTATTCACTATCGGGAAGTACATATTTTAATGAAATAAATTGGGTATCAAAAGATGCGATAATTATCTTGAGCACGATATTCCTACTGATAACGATGAGCTTTAAATGCGCTCTATACCCAATGCATTTTTGGGTTTCAGATACATATGAATCTGCACCGATGAACTTACTTCCGTTTTTAAGCACTATTCCTAAGATTGCGATTATAGCTTTCTTATACTTTTTCTTTCAAAACTTATACTTATATGATTTGAACACAAGTGTTCTAAATATAGTCTCAATTCTAATTATAATATCGATTGTATTTGGATCTATTTTAACAGTTAAGCAAGATAAAATTCTAAGACTTTTGGCATATTCGGGTATCCCACATGCTGGGATTATGCTTATCTGTGCAATTAACCCTCTACCTATTTCTTCTGATTTCCTCATTTTATACTTTACTTTCTATATTTTTTCTAACATTGGCCTCTTTATTTGCATTAACTGCTTACCAAAAATTGATAAAGATATAAAAATTGGAGATTTTAAAGGCCTTTATAAAGACTGTCCTTTTATTTCAATATCTCTTATATGTTTTTTACTTTCCTTGGCGGGTGCACCTTTATTTGCCGGTTTCTGGGGTAAATTTAATGTTGCCTTGATTTCATTTAAATCTTTTGGCCCCTTCTTGCCAATACTTATTTTATCAAGTGCCGCAATCTCTTTTTACTATTATATTAAAATAATAAGAGCAGTTTTTGACGACAAACCAATTAATCAGCCATCTATATTTCAGACAAATTTAATGAATAAAATTCTAATAATGATTTGTATTATTGTAACAATAACTCTTGGACTGAATCCAAATCTGCTTACCTGGATTCTCTAGGTAAAGCTTTTCTACCTATTATTGACACCAACATAATCTCTAGAATCATAGCCGGTATAAACTTGTCTAGGTCTTGCAATTTTCTGATCTTTATCGGCTAACAATTCCTTCCATTGGGCTAGCCATCCAGGAGTTCTACCTATTGTAAATAAAACTGTAAACATATCTTTTGGTATCCCCATGCTTTCATAAATCAAACCAGAATAAAAATCTACATTAGGATATAAATTTCTTCCCTTAAAGTAATCCTCACTTAGTGCTATCGCTTCTAATTCCAATGCAATATCTAATAGAGGATTTGTTCCAGTAACACTAAATACTTTATCTGCTGCTTCTTTTAAATACTTTGCCCTTGGATCATAAGCTTTATAAACTCTATGACCAAAACCCATTAATTTTACTTCCTTCTTTTTAACCTGCTCAATAAAGTTTGGAATATTTTTAACTGAACCAATCTCAGTCAACATTTGAAGTACAGCCTCATTTGCGCCACCATGAAGGGGACCATATAAAGCTGCTGTTGCCGCAGATACTGCTGAGAAAGGATCAGGCTCGGAACTTCCAACATTTCTCATAACACTTGCACTGCAATTCTGTTCATGGTCAGCATGTAGAATAAGTAATGTATCCATTGCGCTAACTAAATCAGGATGCATCTTATTATCATCGCCTTTAAACATCATATTCAGAAAATTTTCTGCATAATCCATAGAATTATCAGGCTCTACAATAGGTAATCCTTGAGTATGTCTATAGAAGTTGGCAGCTAAAATAGGAACTTGAGCAATTAACCTGCAAATACTTCTATAATTTTCGTCTTCATCGGTAATATTTTTTGACTCTGGATAAAAAGTTGATAGTGCAGCTTCCAAGCTTGTAAGAGCTCCCATAGCATGTGCACTCTTAGGAAAAGCTCCTATAATATCATTTATCTCATTAGGAACACTATTGTGCTCTTTAATATCATTTACCCACTTTGACAACTCGTCATTACTTGGCAATTCTCCATCGATTAGTAACTTTGAAACCTCAAGCTGGCTACTACTTTCTGCTAATTGTTCAATTGGATACCCACGATACCTGAGAATTCCTTGATCACCATCAATATAAGTCACACTGCTTTTACAAGAAGCAGTATTTTCAAATGATGGGTCATAGCTCATCATTCCAAACTCATCTTCGTTAACTTTAATTTGTCTTAAATCTTTAGCCCTTATATTCCCATCTTGTATATCGAGTTTATATTCCTTATTAGTTCTACTGTCAGTTATTGTTAATACTTCAGACAAAACATGCCTCCTAGATGTTCACCAAAATTAAATTAAAAAATATTTCGCGGTGAATATTGAATACTTATTATACACAAAATAGTCAATGAAAAAAAGATTTAGAATAACGGAAAAATTATTCTAATCCTTTAAATTAACTAGATTTAGGTTTTGAAAATCAATAAAATCAAAGGATACTTCGATTAAATCATCTTTATTATAAGAATTAGAGCAATTTTCCTTGTTTATGCTCTCAAATATATTAAGTTCATTAAAAAAAACAATATACTTATCTCTTAGAGATGCATAAATGTATCCTGATAAATTGTTAATTTCACTTTGATAAAGATACTTTAGAATCCAAAACTTATAGATATTTTTTGATTTTTCTTTCATAGTTCCCAATCCAGCTGATAGTATTGAGATATTCTTATCAATATAACTTTTCTCAAATAAAATTCTTTTTTCCAATATAAACGAAGAAATTTGCCACATATTGATTGTATCCATATATCTTCTAATCGGTGAGGTAAGTTGCATATAAGAATCCAATCCTAGGCCGAAATGAGCTTCAGGTGTTGAGCTTATATCAACAGGTGAAACTTTTCTATGAAAACAGAAAGGTATATTATCTTCTATAATAGTTGTTTCAAGATTATTAGATTTTTTTTGTGATCTAAAAATTCCCGGGATACCGTTATTTCGAAAGAACTCAGAAAATTTAAAATTCCCAAACACCATCAGCTCAGAGATAATCCTTCTTGATTCCAAAGCTGGTAAGTGTATCAAGACAAGCTCTTTTTTATCATTCATTTTTATTGCTATTTCCTGATTAAAAAACTTAAAATCTGCATCATTTAATCTTTTTAAATTCAGATGTTTACTAAATTCATTAAGAAAAATAAATTCAGGTCTTTCTTCAATTAATAATTCAAATTCATCGTATGTATAATTTTTTGATACTTTTATTAAATTACTTTCAATCTCTGAACTTAATATTTCTAACTTACTTACTTTGAGTTTAAGAGATATAACGGGGCGTACTTCACCAGACTTGAGAGATACGCTATCTACGATACTTCTACTAAAAAGATCAAAATTTTTATCGGGACTATATATAGTATTAATTATCTTTTTAGCATGACTAGAAAATACTGAATCTTCTGAAAACAAAGCGCTAAAATTTGTTATATGAATATATAATAAATAGCATTCACCTTCTCTTAGAATAGTTAATGCATCATCAAAATCATAAGTTCCATAATCATCAATAGTGAGAGCATCTAATATGTGACCATTTAATTTTTTTGTTTTTTTAATAAGATTATTTACATCCATATCACTATATGGATATTTATGATCCAAACCTAATCCATAATAGATAGGCTCAAAATCATTGTCAAAAACTCCTATTGATTTAAAATAATTCAGTAATTTTTGATGATCGCTTATTTTTAAAGTTTCTTTTACGGAATCGATAAAATTTTTTGAGTATTTTTTATTACCAGATAAATAATTTGAAATATCTTTTATTTGGTCAAAATATTTAACATTATCTATGGACTTAACATCTAAGATATCCTTCAAAAAAGAGGTGATTTTGGTTTTTTTATTCTCTTTTTCTGATAAGCTATCTTTAATCTTTTCAACTAATTCCTTAGGATTTAAATAAACTTTATCCTTATCGACAATCTTATAGTATGTAAAATCATTGTTAAATGCTACAAGAAATTTATGAAGATCTTCTAAAGATTTTATTTGATAAAAATCTAATACTTTCTTTATAAAGTCTTGAAACTTTAATATACTCACATCACGTGCCAGGATAGACCAAAGATCATAGTGCTTGTAATCTCTATTATTTGATTTACATTCACTTAAGGTTGTGTTTTCGGCCAATATATTACTTGAAGACACTTCAATCCTGGACTTTGATCCAAACTTATTACCAGAATATATTCTTTTCTTTTTTTCATAAGAATCCGCAACTACCAAATATACTTTTGATTTCTCAATAATTATAAGATATTTATCTTTCATTTTAATCATTAAGATTTCTTAGAGGAAGCTTTAATAAATTGGAGAAATAATGGATGAGGTTGAAAGGGCTTGGATTTAAACTCAGGATGAAATTGACAGGCTACAAACCATGGGTGCTCCTTAATTTCAATTGTTTCAGCTAACTTTCCATCAGGTGAAAGGCCACTTAAGACTAAACCATTTTTTGTAAGAATTGAGTGATATTTAGGATTAACCTCATATCGATGTCTATGCCTTTCAAAAATTTTATTTTTTTTATAAGCATCTGAAACTTTTGTTGATTTTTTTATTTCACATGGATAGTCTCCAAGTCTCATATTGCCGCCCTTAGTATCAAGGCTTTTTTGATTTTCCATTATATCTATTACAAAGTCCTTAATCTTTCTTCCAGACTCCCTAGAGTTAGCATTTTTTAAATTACAGACATTCCTCGCAAACTCTACCACTGCCATCTGTAGCCCAAGACATATTCCAAAGAAAGGAATATTCTTTTCTCTTGCGTATTTTATAGCTGATATTTTTCCTTCAAATCCCCTATTCCCAAATCCTCCAGGAACCAATATTCCATCGCAACCTGACAATAAATCTTTTGGAGACTTCTTCTCTAAGTCCTCAGAATCTATATATGTAATATTTAATTTAGAATTATTTTGAAAAGAAGCATGATACAAAGCTTCATGCAAACTTTTGTATGCATCTTTCAAGTCTATATATTTCCCAACAACACCGATATTAATTTCATTCTTTAATTTTTTAATCTTAGAAACTATATTTTCCCATTTTGAAAAATCCGGCTCTTTTGTCCAGATTTTAAGATTTTCTAGAATAATATCATCTAACCCTTCTTTGTGTAGAACAAGTGGAATCTCATAAATTATATCAACGTCTTTTGCGGTTATCACTGACTCGACATTTAAATTACAAAAAAGTGCAATCTTCTTTTTAATATCATTAGATAAAAATCTATCAGTTCTGCATAATAAAATATCTGGCTGAATTCCAATCTGAAGTAAATCTTTAACACTATGTTGAGTAGGCTTAGTTTTTAGCTCTCCAGCTGCTGAAAGATAGGGCACATATGTTAAATGAATAAATATTGCATTCTCTCTTCCTAACTGAGACCTAATCTGTCTTATAGATTCCAAGAAGGGCAAACTCTCAATGTCTCCAACAGTCCCTCCAATTTCTACAATTGAGACATCCTGTTTATGTTGTATTGAATAAATCCTTTTAATAATTTCATCAGTGATATGAGGGATAACCTGCACAGTTTCGCCTAAGTAGTCCCCTTTTCTCTCCTTAGAAATAACCTCATTGTAAACTCTGCCACTAGTGACATTATTTTCTTGCGAAAGAGATGCATTAGTAAATCTTTCATAATGACCTAAATCTAAATCTGTTTCTGCGCCATCATCTGTAACAAAAACTTCACCATGCTGATATGGGTTCATAGTACCAGGGTCGATATTTAAGTATGGATCAAGTTTTTGTATTGAAACTCTCATACCTCTAGCTTCAAGTAGCGCTCCAATACATGCACTTGCTAATCCTTTACCTAAGGAGGACATAACCCCTCCAGTAACAAATATATACTTAGCCACCTTCTTTCGCATAAGACTTAATCTTATAATATTGAAAGTTTTAGGTATTTACAAATTAAATATTAATTCTTTTTAATAATTCTTTAACTGCTATAGCCCTATGGCTTATTAGATTCTTTTCATCCGCAGATAATTCTGCAAAAGTTTTATCTAATTCCTTAATATAAAATATCGGATCATATCCAAATCCAGAATCCCCTCTCCTCTCTAATATTATAGTCCCCTTGCATTCCCCGGTACAAAGGACCTGAGATAATTTATTCTTTGGATTAAAGAAGGCTATAGTGCAAACAAATTTAGCAGTAAAATCACTACTATTACTTAATTCTTTAATTAGTTTGTCTACATTACTTTCATCAGTAGCATTTTTACCTGAATATCTGGCCGAAAAAATACCTGGCCTATCTCCCAAGGCTCGAACTTCAAGTCCAGAGTCATCTGTCAAGATTGGAATATCTGATTTATCTTTTATAGCATTTAATTTTATTAATGCATTTTCAGCATAAGTTTTTCCTGTTTCTTCAACATCTAACTCTATACCTAGTTCATGTAAAGAAATTAGATCAAATCCTGGGCCTAAAAGATCCTTATATTCTTTTATCTTTCCAATATTATTCGAACCTATAAGAATTTTCATTTTTAACCTTATTGGAGGCGCTGGGAATCGAACCCAGGTCCGGAAATAAGCTAAATAGAGCCTCTACATGCTTATTCTAGCTTGAAATTTAAAAATATCTCTTGTAGCTAAAAGACAAGTGATATTTCGATTCTCTTAAATACTGATAAACATATAGAGAAGATAAATTTATCAGGCCTGTATTAATGACATTGAAAAAAACCCTACAGGCAAAGTTGATTTCAATGTTGCTACTCTATTTAGGCAGCAAGTTGATTGATTGGTTCTGCACTTATTGTGCGAGTGCCAGTTTTACGAGTTAGCTCTCGGCATGCAGCATCTAAATGCTTCATTTACGTCGAAACCAAATCGCCCCCAAACACTATATAGTAGAACATATTTAATGAATATTAAATACTTGTTTTATTTTTAAAATCTCTCCTGAGCTCTCTTCTGATATCTTTATTTTTTAAATCTGTCCTCTTGTCAAATAATTTCTTTCCCTTACCAAGACCAATTTCAAACTTAATTAGGTTCTTCTTTGAATAAACTTTCATTGGCACTAGCGTGTACCCTTTTATCTTGGTCTTTCCAATCAACTTCCTTATTTCAACTTTATTTAAAAGCAATTTTCGATCTCTTGTTTCATCATGATTAATAAAAGTAGAATTATTATATTTTGGAATATAAGAATTTATAACAAAAATCTCTCCCCGCTTAATTATCGCATAACTTTCTTTAATACTAATTTTTCCTTCTTTTACCGATTTCACCTCTGATCCAGAGAGAACAACGCCCGCTTCAAATTTCTCTTCAATGTGAAAATTTCTAGTAGCATTTGGATTAGAAGAATAAATTGCCATTTTAAAAGAGTGTCATAACACCAAATGCAGCAGAAATGGTTGTCAATGGTGCAAGATCTTCTTGTGTTTCTGTAGCATTTTTAAGCTTCCTTACTGAATTCAAAGCATCATAATACAACCTATCATCATTAATTAGCTTACCTAAAGTGCCTTCACCTGAATTAATTTTAGAAACTAATGAGTTAAGATTCTCAGATAAATTATTAATTGAATTATATAATTCTTCATCATTTATAAGCTTCCCTAATGAACCATCACCGGATGTTAATTTTTCAGTAAGTAAATTAATTTTCTCTAAAGTATTCTTTGCCTGTAAGTACACAGATTTATCATTCACAAGAAGTCCTAATGTTCCATCTCCTTCATCTATCTTCTTTGTTATATTGGAAAAAAAATCCAAGCTAGATTTAAGATCGTCATATATTGATGGATCATTAACTAACTTACCAATTGTTCCCTTAGAGCTAGCTACATTTGCAACAATGATGTTTAAATTAGACAAAATGGACTTAATCTTATCATTGTATTCAAAAAGCTGTGAATTAAACATATCAACCGTTTTATCAAGTTTTGTTACCAAAGAATTAAAATCAACTGGTTTCGTAGAAAGGATTACTCCACCATCATTAAGAATCCTTGAATTTGAAGAACCAAATGTTATGCCAACATATGTACTACCTAACAAACTTGTCATATTTATTGAAGCAACTGAGTCATCTTTGATTATTACGCTTTTATCAACTGATATTACAACAGCAACATTTTGTCCTGATAAGGTTATTTTTTTAACTCTTCCAACTTCAACACCTGACAACTTAACTTCATTGCCAACTCTTAGCTCACCTACTGAACTAAAATAGCTTGTGTATGTATTTTCCTTCTTTAAAAAATCTACACCGGATACAACTTCAAATAAAATTAGTAGAGCTACTATTCCTAAAACAAAAAAAGTTCCTAATTGCATTTTCTTATTCATACTGACTATTCTACCTAAATTGAATCTAAAATTGCATTCTTAGATTTTTTAATAATATCTGGGCTTCCTGTTATTTTTATATTTCCATCCTCTAATATTGATATTTTGTCTGCAATTGAATACGCAAAATTAATGTCATGAGTTACAACTACTTGAGTTATCGACTTGTTACTCCTTAGATTTTTTATTATTTCAGAGATCGTTTTAGTATTAATAGGATCCAATTCTGCTGTGGGTTCATCATATAACAAAATATCAGGGGAAATAATTAGTGATCTTGCTATTGCTACTCTTTTTCTCATTCCTCCACTTAGTTCTGAAGGCATTCTATTGGCTGTATCCTCGATAGATAAATCTGATAAAATCTCATAAGCTTTTGAGACCCTCTCATCTCTTGTTCCAACATTATGCTCATCCAGGAACAGCGTAATATTATCTAAAACACTTAAAGAGTTAAGAAGGGCAGATGATTGAAAAATATAAGATAAAATTAAATTATTTCTTTTAATTACTTCTCCAAGGTTCTCATTATCAATTAGCAGATGTCCACTATCAGGCTTTAATAATCCTATAATCATTTTTAACAATACAGACTTCCCAGTTCCAGACTTACCCAAAATAACATGAACTTCCTTGTTGAAAAATTCACAATTTACTTTATCAAGAACTGTCTTTCCTTCAAAACCCTTAGTGATATTTTCCAATTTTACTGATGCGAAATTTATCATAGTAGCCCCACAAGAATCAACAATCTAGTAAGGAAATAATCCAAAACTAGTATTGAAATAAAGGAAGCAACAACAGATTTTGTAACTGAGTTGCCAATTTCTCTAGGTCCGCCTGAAGCTAGAAGCCCTACTGAGCAAGATACAATTGAAATAGTTACAGCAAAGAAAAGTGATTTAATTATTCCAACGGCAATGTCTGATATTTTTACTACCTGACTAAGATCATTGTAAAATGATGAAAATGAAACAGATATAGTCTGATTCATTGAAGAAACAAAGGACCCACCAAGCCAACCAATTAAATCCATATAAATAACTAAAAAAGGTAATGTAACAATGCAAGCGAGAAATCTTGGGAGGACAAGATATCGAACTGGATCAATATTCATTGTTTCTAAAGCGGAAATTTCTTCATAAATTTTCATTGATGATATCTCTGCCGTTATAGATGATCCAACTCTACCAGCCATTAATATTGCTGCCATTACGGGTGCTAATTCAGTACACAACGAGACACCAACTATACCTCCAATTTTGTCCTCAATCCCATACCCTGAAAGCTGAATACCAGTTTGCAAAGCAAGCACAGAACCAATAGATAAAGAAATTAGAGCAGCAACTGGCAAAGTTCTGTTGCCCATATCAAAAACTTGAAAGAAAAATTTATCTATTGCAGAAGGAAAATGCTTTATGGACTTTAAAGTTCTCCATAGTAAATAAAGAAACTCCCCTATTCCTACAGTTATTTTTACAAAACTATTCATAAACTAATTGGTATATATAATATTCTAATTTTCGTTTCCTCACCAGTTTCTATACCAAGCAGTCCCCCCAAAACATTAAATTTGTTTGATTTCGGGGTAGATTGATTTGAGATAATTGGCAGAAGAAAGTTTACACTTACTTCCTTCGTCTTATCTACTTTATTATTTTTATAGCTTAAAAAATTAAAGAGAATAGACGTTTCAGACGAAAAACTATCGTCTCGAATTCTAATGACTGACCACAAAGGAGACCATATCTTCCTAACTTTAACGTTGTTTGAAAAGAAACTTTCAACTGGTGAAAAAATTCTAAGATCATATCCATTGAGATCTGAATCAATCGAATAGATAGGCCAAAAACTAGAAAATTCTTTTTTAATAATATTTTTCCTTAAATCATAATATGTATCTTGCTTATATAGAAAGAATAAAAAGCTTTTAGTCTTAAAATAATCAGTACCAAGAATTTCATTCTTATACTTATACGTTGGCCATAAGAAGAAACCTTTTTCAACATTTTTAGTCTTTACGTATGAATAAAAAGGGAAGAACCTTTTACTTTTAATATTAATACCCTGCTTGTATTGCACAAACGGCCAAGGCATGTTGTACGTTTTCTGATTCCTTAACTTATCAACGTATACGTTAAAAAAAGGCCATAAATATGTTCTAGCTTCGTGGATAGTTGAAGTAGAAGAAAGGTAAAAAGGAAAAAAAGCCTTCTCCTCCAGGTTCAGACCTTTTGTTAAATCTTTTTTGTAGCTATAAAAAGGCCAAAGAAAAAATTTACTTTCTTTGATTGTTTCAAGCCCTTGGTTATCAACCTTATTCATATACCCAAATAATGGCCAAAGCTTAAATCCTGAAACATATTTTCCTTCAGTTTTTGAAAATATTGGCCATAAAAAATGAGTATTATGTGAATTTTTTCTTTGCGTTTTTAAATATAAAGGGAAAAGAAAGTAATCAATTTGATCTTTTGAAAACTTATTTTTTAATTTACCATAAATCGGAAATAGAGAAAAATAATCATTTTCTTCTTTACCTGACCAAGAAATATCTAAAAACGGAAAAATTGAAAAATTTTTCTCTTCTAAATTATCATAGTCATTAAAATTTTTATACCTTATTAAATAAAATAGTGCTTGGAACTGGTTTTGTTGGTTATCTTCCTCGTATCCGATAAAAGGATATACAATATCAAGGGATCTATATTTTAACTCATAATTTGCTTCATAATAAAACAATGGCCTAAAAGCATATACTTTTGAGCCAGAATCTTTTTTAAATTCAAAGAATGGTCCTAAAAAACTTTCTTCGTAGCTAAATGAAGGATGGAAGGACGAGAAAATAAAAAGAATTAAAAAAAATATTTTTTTCATTTATAAACCCTTTTCACTCTTTTGCTAATTCCACAAATGATTTCGTATGGTATTGTCTCAGCTGCAGCTGCAATATCAGTTGCTGCCAAGCTATTATGTCCAAAAATAATAATTTCATCTCCCACTTTAGGATTAACAATATTTGATAAATCTATAATTGTAAGATCCATACAAACTCTGCCGAGAATTTTACACTCTTTATCCTTATAGATAACTTTCCCTTTGTTTGAAAGCGCCCTAGGTAGTCCATCAGCATAACCCATTGGAATGACACCGATAATCATGTCTCGATCTGAAATAAAGGTTCTACCATAGCTGACAGACTCCCCCTTGTTGATTCTCCTAATTTTAATTAAGGAGGTTTTTAATCTCATCAAAGGAAACAGATTTTCTTTTTTATTGTCGCTAATTCCATATAAGGCAAGCCCTGGACGTACCATATTTAAATTTGAGTTAGTGAAATTAAAAATTCCAGAACTATTTGCTATATGAAAAAAATTAATATCTTTTATTTCTGCTTTAAAATTGAGAATAATTTTATTAAAATCATCTATCTGCTTTTGTGTAAATAATGAATTAATATTATTTGCTTCTGGAAAGTGTGTATAGATTCCTTTTAATTGCAGAGCCTTATTATTATTTATAATCCTAATTGATTCGGATATTTCTTCTCTATCAATTCCAAGTCTATTCATACCAGTATCAATCTTTAAATGAAAAGAAATATTTTCTAAGGTACTTGAATTAATAAAATGGAGCTGAGAAATGTCGTAAACAGTAAAAGTTATAGACTCATTTATTGATTTTATTATTTCATCCTCTGTAATCGAACCGAGGATTAAAAAGTCAGCATCAACACCCGCACATTTTATCTCCATTGCTTCTTCATATGTTGCAACGGCTAGATTTTTTACATTTAAAGAAACTAATTTTTTACTTATTTCTATGGATCCATGTCCATAAGCATTTGCCTTTACTACAGCCAATACCTCTACATTCTTACTAATCTTATCTCTAATAGAAGCTACGTTTCTTTCAAGATTTTGTAGTTTAATTTCTGCAAAAGCAAACGACATTATTTTCTTAATCTAACATAGATGGATTTATTTCTCGAATAGTCTATTTTAATCAATTTTTATGATATATTTCCTTTATCTCTAATGTCATTCTCAAAAATAGAAAAAAGAGCAACAAGCATAGTAAGTCTTATACTTTCACTAAGGCTATTAGGCCTATTCATGCTGCTTCCAATTTTTAGCATATATGCAATTGAATATATAGATTCTAATTTATTCCTAGCTGGCGTAGCTATCGGAATTTACTCTCTTGCTCAGGCTATTATGCAAGTACCTCTTGCTTATTTAAGTGATAAAATAGGTAGAAAAAAGATTGTCCTACTTGGTCTTTCTTTGTTTACTCTGGGAAGTGTAATATGTTATTTCTCGAACCATATAAACACGTTAATTATTGGAAGAATAATTCAAGGATGTGGTGCTATTAGCTCTATTGGAGTTGCAACTCTATCAGAAAATACCTCAAAGGATAACAGAGCAAGTGCTTTTACTATAGTCGGTCTTTCTGTTGGCATAGCTTTTTTGATTGGATTTCTAATAGGCCCAATCATATCGTCACTTTTTAGTTTCAAAGTTCTCTTTTTGCTTTTATTTATTTTTGGAATATTAGCAATTACTACTACAATAATTTTCTATCCAAGCGAGAATATAAAAAAAAGCATTAACCCAGATAATCAAAAATTTATAATAACTAAAAATTTAGTTAAGATTTATGGAGCTTCTTTTATTCTTTCATTAATACTGAGTATTTTTCTTTTCATTTATCCTTTGTTGTGGAAATTTTTAGAAATTAAAGAATTAAGCTTGTCGATAGTATATATGGTTATCTTTTTACCGGCAGCAATTTTTATCTATCCAAGTATTAGATACTTAGAAAAGAAGAATAAAATAAATTATGCAATAAACTTTGGATGGTTTTTCCTTTTCGTAGGTTTCTCATACTTTTTAATGCAAGATAAAAATGAATTTACTCTATATATTCTTGGAATATTCTTTTTTCTTGGTATCACAATATTCCAATCTATTTTACCAAGCCTTTTATCTCTTTATGTATCCGATCAAATGAGAGCTACTGGAACAGGTCCATATTACCTACTAAGTTTCTTAGGTCATGCTTTTGGAAGTATTTGCGCAGGCTATATTTACTCCAAGAATTTACTCTTAAACGTACCAAGCTCGTCTCTACTGATAATTTTTACTACTTTAATTCTTGTAATATGGGTAGCAATTGGAATACCAAGATATAACAAGAAAGTTAGTTAAGATTCCATATTTAACAATCTTTTTATCCTTTCTTCGGTTGGAGGATGAGAGCTAAAAAGCTTACCTACTCCACCTGCAATTGGACTGATTATAAACATATGGCTTGTTGCTGTTTGCAACTCTTTATTTGTATCAATTCCTTTCTTTGATTTTAAATGGAATTCCTGAATCTTTGATAATGCACTTGCTAAAAATTTTGGTTTATTTGTTATTTGTGCAGCAGTACTATCGGCTTTATATTCTCGAGTTCTAGAGATAGCCATTTGAATTATTAAGGCAATTAACGGAGCTAGTATTGCTATAAGTAGGTTTCCAAAAACACTTCCAGAATTCCTATTGCCTCTAAAGGCTCCAAAAATTAACCCCCACTTTATCATACTTGCAATCATACTGATGGCACCGGCGAAGGTTGCAGCAATAGAACCAATTAAAATATCTCTATTTTCTATATGTGCCAATTCATGAGCCATTACTCCCTCAATCTCATCTAAACTTAATATTGATATTAAACCTGTAGAAAGTGCCACAACAGAATTTTCCTGATTTCTCCCTGTAGCAAATGCATTTGGCTCTTGAGCTGAATAAATAAAAAGTTTGGGCTCAATAACTTTAGCATTTTTACACAAGTCTGAGAAAGTTTGCTTTATTTCGGGAAATTCTTCTGGATTAATTTCTTTTGCCTTGTACATCTTTAAAATAATCTTGTCTGAAAACCAATAAGAACCAATATTCATAATTAA
>CETH01066127.1_pt1 | contig 76542 bp, 61 predicted proteins | sample 361461 | NCBI WGS metagenome assembly CETH01 (sample SAMEA2622695, study PRJEB7988) | marine metagenome | isolation source: saline water (ENVO:00002010), including | reverse complement strand
TTTCTTGATTATTAGTTAAAATTGCTCCACCAATAATTTGATTATGTCCACTTAAATATTTAGTAGTACTATGCATTGCAATATCTGCTCCAAATTCAAGGGGCCTTAAAAAAACTGGAGTAGAAAATGTTGAGTCTACCCCAAAAAGTAAATTATTATCCTTAGCAATACGATTCATTTCATTTAAATCTGTTATTTTTAATAATGGATTAGTAGGTGTTTCAATCCATAATAATTTCGTATTATCTTTTATAGCTTTTTCTACATTTTCTGGATCAGATGAATTCACATAAGTAAATTCCAATCCATAATGAATTAACACTTGATTAAAATGTCTAGATACACCACCATAAACATCATCTGAGCATATGATATGATCACCTGATTTTAATAATTTTAAAACACTATCTACTGCAGACATACCACTTGAAAAACATACACCATATTGTGCACCTTCAATAGCAGCCAAATGCTCTTCTAATAATTGACGACTAGGATTAGATGCTCTTGTATAGTCAAAACCTTTATCTTTACCAACTTCTTCTAAAACATATGTTGCCGTTTGATATATAGGAGGAACAACAGCTCCTGTAGTTTTGTCTGGTTTTGATGAAGCTCTTACAATTTTAGTATCTAATTTCAATTCAAATTCCTTTCATTTATAATAATTACGAAGATTTAATTTATTGAAAATTTAATAAATAATCATAAAATTCATCATAATCATTGTTTAACAATATCGATTTTTTTTCTAATGATAAAACTTTTTGTAATCTTTCAGGCAGCTTAACACTATCATTAATAATGGGATTAACAACATCAGAGAACTTACCTGGATGAGCAGTACCTAAAAAAATCTGATTAAATTTTTCAAAATATTTTTTTTTATACTTTAAGATACCTAGTAAAGCAACTGAAGTATGAGGGTCCATCAAATAACCATTTTTCTGATATATATGATCAATCATATTTAAAGTTTCTTCCTCATTAAACGACCAACTGGACACATCATAACGTAATTTATCAATAGAACCATACATATCCATAATTCTATCCATATTGCTTGGATTACCAACATCCATAGCATTAGATATCGTTTGTATAGATTCTTTAGGTAAATAATCACCTGTATCAAAAAAATTAGGAACAACATCATTTAAATTTGTTGATGCAATGAACCTACTAATTGGGACACCCATTTTTTTTGATATTAAACCAGCTGTTATATTACCAAAATTACCGCATGGAACAGAATATACAGAAGGAATATTTTTATTTTTTAACTGTAAATAAGAATGACCATAGTAAAAAGATTGAGGAATTAACCTTGCAATATTAATGGAATTTGCTGAAGATAATTTTATTTTATCATTTATTTTTTTATCAAGAAATGCTTTCTTAACTAATTTTTGACAGTCATCGAAATTCCCATTAATTTCTAAAGCATAAATATTTTTATCTAAAGTAGTTAATTGTTTTTCTTGAATTTCACTAACCTTACCACTTGGATATAAAATAATAACATTTATACCTTCAACATCATAAAAACCATGAGCCACAGCGCTACCAGTATCACCTGATGTTGCAACTAAAATATTAATTTCTTTTTGATTATTACCAATAAAAGATTCCATGCACTTAGCCATAAATCTTGCACCAAAATCTTTAAATGCAAGGGTTGGTCCATGAAATAATTCTAAACAATATAAATCCTCACATACATTATAATTGGGTGCATCAAAAGTTACACACTCTTCAATAATATTTTGAATTTGATTATTAGATAATTCTTTATCAATAAATTCTGATGCTATTAATAATGAAATTTCCTGAAATGATAAATGAGTATTCTGATTAAAAATTTTTGATAAATCAGGAATATATTCAGGCATATATAGGCCATTATCTTGTGGCATTCCTGTAACTAATGCAGTCTGAAAATTCACATTATTAGAATTATTTTTCGTACTATAGAATTTCATTTAAATTATACTAGGACCATTATTATTAACTCTTGATAAATAAGTATCACAACCTATATTTATTTTATTATAAAAAGAATTAGAAAAATCAATTATATTATTAGCAACACTTTCATCATCACATAGAGCAAACATAGTTGGGCCAGAACCAGATATACTACAGCCAATAGCTCCTAATTCTACAGATTTTTTCTTAATATCATTAAAGCCCTTTATAAGTTTTGATCTAACAGGCTCAACAATTATATCATTCATAGACCTTTTAATAATAGAATTATTTTTTGAAGTGAATCCAAAAATTAATGCACCAACATTACCCCATTGAGTAATTGCAGAAGAAAGTTTTATATCCTTTGGTAAAATATTACGGGCCTCTTGAGTATTAATATGAAAATGTGGATGAATTAGAGCAATATAAAAATCTGATATAGATATATTAATAATATCTAATGATTTAGTATCTCTTATTAAAGTTAAGCCACCTAAAAGACAAGGAGCAATATTATCAGCATGCGCATCGGAAACAGATACACTTTCACCTTGCAATGCATATTGCAACATCTCTTTTTTTGTTAATTTATCATTTAAAACTTTGTTAACTGCGAAGACAACTCCAGAAGCAGTTGCAGCACTTGATCCCATACCTCCACAAAGAGGTATTCCCTTATTAATTTTGATATTAAAACCAAAATCAAGTTTTAAATCTTTTATTATATTTAATGCAGGTACACCACCCGTATTTTCCAATGGATTACTAGGAATATTACTATACTTAGAATCTATAAGATCAATTATTACTTTTTTATCATCTATTTTTATTACTTCAATCTCATCATAAGGCTTATCTAAACAAAGACCTAATATATCAAAACCGCATGACAAATTAGCCACAGTAGCGGGTGATTGAATTTTAATTCTATCCATTATTATTATGAATTAATTAAATCAGTAGCTTTTCCATTAGTTGCAAGGCTGTTTGATTCTGCTCTATTCATCAATGCCTTTTGCGCATCTTCTCTATTAGAACCACCCCACTTCTTTAATGCATCTTCTTGTAGTGCACGACCATAAGAAAAAGTTAGATTCCAAGGCATATCATCCATATACTTCATATTCATTTCATTTAAATGAGCTGTAGCTAAATCACTACTTTGACCACCAGATAAAAAAGCTATTCCAGGAACATCTGAGGGGACATTATCCTTTAGACATTTAAAAGTTAATTCTGCTACTTTAGATACACTGGCTTGATTACCACAATCTAATCCTGAAATAATCATATTTGGTTTTAAAACAATACCTGTCAAATCTACATGATGCATTATCAACTGTTCAAAGACAACATTTAAAGTTCTCTGTGAGACCTCATAACAATCTTCTATTGTATGCGAACCATTCATTAGAACCTCTGGCTCAACAATCGGCACTAATCCATTCTCCTGACATAGAGATGCATAACGAGCTAATCCATGTGCATTAGAATATATACACGCATCAGATGGAATAGTATCACCTATAGTAATAACGGCTCTCCACTTTGCAAATCTAGCACCCATATTATAATAATCAATTAATCTTTCTCTTAGGCCATCTAAACCTTCTGTAACCTTTTCATTACTAAAACCTGCAAGAACTTTTGCACCTGTATCAACCTTAATACCAGGGATTATACCTTTTGAATTAAGGAGTTCTGTAAAGGGGATTGAATCATTACAAGTAGTTGATTGCTTAATTGTTTCATCAAACATAATTACTCCGCTTATATAATTCTCTAAACCTGTAGAAGTAAGGAGTATATCTCTATACTCATTCCTTGTTTCAAAAGTTGATTCAACACCAATTGATTTAAATCTACTTGTACAAGTTGGAGTACTTTCATCTGCTGCTAAAATGCCCTTACCTTTAACAACCATTTTATTTGCAATACTTTGTAGTTCACTCATGTCTAATTCCCCCTAAATATTAATTAATTGATATTAGCTAATTTAATAAAATTATACATTTTATTTTCTAATTAATATTTTTATTTAAAGTCAAATATTTGTAAATTTTTACCATAATAAAATGTCAAATTATTCAAAAAATATATGGTTTAATGGAGAGCTAATTCCCTTCGAAAAAGCCAAAATCCATGTTCTATCACATTGTATCCACTATGGTACAGGAGTATTTGAAGGTATTAAGTGTTATAAAACCCCTAAAGGTCCTGCAATTTTTAAACTAAAAGAACATATGGAACGACTCCATAAATCTGCAAATAACTACAATATGGAAATCACTTATTCAGTTAAAGATTTGTGCAATGGAACAATAGAACTCATAGCAGCCAATAATTTAGATGAATGTTATATAAGGCCAATAGCTTACTATGGATATGACACATTGGGAGTACATCCAAAAGAATGCCCTGTAGAACTAGCGATTGGAACCCTTAATTGGGGAGCATATGTAGGTAAAGAAGCTCTAAAAAAAGGAGCAAAAATAACAATAAGTCCATGGAAAAAATATCAATCTAAATCATTTCCCGCTAGCACTAAATCTTCTGGAACTTATTTAAATTCATTACTAGCTGTTGAGGATGCAAAATCGAGAGGTTTTGATGAAGCACTATTACTAAACTTAAATAATACCATAGCTGAAGGATCTGGACAAAACTTTTTTATTATTAAAGATGGAATCTTTCATACAAATGATGAAAACTCAAATATACTAATGGGCATAACAAGAGAAACTGTACTTACCTTAATTAAGGATATAGGAATGGATTATAAAATAGCAGATATAACAAAAGATGATTTATATAGTGCTGATGAAGCATTCTTTACAGGAAGCGCATCAGAAATCACACCTATTAGACAAATTGATGATCATCAATTCTCAAATGGCAAAGCTGGAGAGCTAACAATTAAAATCCAAGAAATGTACTATGATATAGTAAGAGGTAAAAATCAAAAATATGATTCTTGGTTAACTTATGTTAATCCTTAATCATAATTTTATGAATTTTCAACATATTTGTTGTTCCTGATACACCTACCGGTGCACCTGCTGTTAATACAAACGTATCACCAGCTTTTAATAGGTTTTTCTCTACTAAAATCTTTTCTGATCCTATTATCATTTGATCAGTAGAATTAAAACTTTCAATCAATAAAGGAATAACGCCCCAAATCAAGGATAACTTATTACATATGGCCTTACTTGGTGTAAGTGCAAAAATATTACTTGTTGGTCTATAATGTGATACTGTAATTGCAGTGCTACCAGATTCAGTCATCACTACGATTGCATCAATATTCAAATGTTTTGAAATTAATTTAACAGATTCTCCAATTGCTGAACGATTATCATTATTCACTTCAATAGTAATTTCATTATAAGAATTATCTTTATCTACCTCTTCCTCTGCACTTAAAAGTATTTCCTGCATAATAGTCATAGTTTCAGTAGGATATTTTCCCATAGCTGTTTCACCTGATAACATAACAGCATCCGCTCCATCATAAACAGCGTTAGCAACATCGTTAACCTCTGCTCGCGTTGGTGTAGAATTCTCAATCATAGAATCTAACATCTGTGTTGCAACAATAACTGGTTTTTTAGCATTTTTACATTTTTCTATTATCATTTTTTGTAACCCTGGTAACTTAGCTAATGACATTTCAACTCCTAAATCACCTCTTGCGATCAAAATACCATCAAAAGATTCTATAATAGAATCTAAATTATCAATAGCCTCTGGCTTTTCTATTTTAGCAATAATGGGTATATATATATCTTCTTTTTTATATATATCTAAAACAGGATTAATATCATGGCTATTTCTAACGAATGATAATGCTAGCCAATCAATATCATTCTGAGTTGCAAGCAATAAATGTTCTTTATCAGTATCTGTTAATGAATCAAGCTCTAATTCAATACCAGGAAAATTAACTCCTTTACGATTTAATGCTATCCCATCATCAACAGCTTTTACAATTAAGCTATTATTTTTTTTATCTAATACTTTAAAAACAATCTTTCCATCATCTATTTTAACATATGAATTATCTAGATTTATATTTTTAAAATTAATATCTACATTAATTGTTATTTGATTTTTACTATTAAACCCTAAACTATATACATTATCTTTAACTATATTAATAGATTCATCATTTCTTAAATCTAATCTAACTTTTGGGCCTGCTAAATCTACCAATATACCTATATGTTTATTTTGTATATCTGATTCAGACCGAATTATACTAATAATATTCTCAAAATCAGCCTTAGTCTTAAAATGGCTCATATTAATTCTAGCAACATCCATACCAGCTCTTATAAGATCTGATATAATAGATACTGAATTTGATGCTGGGCCTAATGTGGCTATAGTTTTAGTCTTTATATCATGCATAATTCTACCCTTAATTCCTTATCTTCAATTTATATATACTACCATTATAATCAACTAATAATATTTCTCCATCTAAAGTCTCTCCAAATGAAGATAAATAAAATTTTTTCTTATTAATACTACTTAATAATTCTGAAGTATGATCTACAAAATCATGGATTTCATAATTATCTAAACTAAAGCTCCAAATTTTACCTGTACAATAATCTCCAAATATATATTTACCATAAATAGATGGAATATCTTTCCCTCTATAAACATAGCCTCCTGTAACAGAACAGCCATGAACATTTTTATGCTTTAGCCCAAATAATGTTCTTATATATTTGGCATCATTGGGATATTCAAATACAGGATAAGTATACAATGAATCAGTACAATCATCCTTAAAACAACTGGAAGCTTCCATAATATTCCAACCAAAATTAATACCATCATTATTACCATATTTAATATAATTTATTTCCTCCCAAGAATTTTGCCCAACATCTCCTAAGTACATATCTCCACTTAATCTATCAAATGAGAACCTCCAAACATTTCTTAATCCATATGTCCATATTTCATTTTTAAATATATCATTATTAATAAAAGGATTACTATAAGGCACATCATAGCTACCATCATCAATAGGTTGGATTCTTAAAATAGTGCCAAAAACATTTGTTAAATCTTGTGCTCTATTTTCAGGATCACCTGCTGACCCTCCATCACCTACAGATATATATAAAAAACCATCTGGACCAAATGCTAAATGGCCACCATTATGATTACTATATGGTTGCTTAAATTTCATCATTATAATTTCTGTATTAACATCTGGATATTTTAAACCATTATTATTATCATTTAAGCATGTTAGCCTTGAAATAATAGTATTACCTTCTTTATCATTATAATTGATATAAATAAATCCATTTGCATGATAATTTGGATCAAAAGCAAAACCTAACAACCCCCTTTCATCACCAGGGAAAACAGGTTTATGTACTCTATCACTTAAATCCAAAAAGGCCTTTTCTATTTTTGTAGCATATTCAAAAGACCAAATATAACCTTCTTGTTCCACAACATATATAATATTTGAATTTTCAGGGTGAGATGTAACATATATTGGCTTATCAAAATCAGTAGCAATAAGTTCTAAATATAATTGAGAAAAAACTATATTTAATATTAATAACATATATTTCATGCTTAAATTTACATCGTTACATTATGATAAATAATATTTGTTTTAAAAATAAAATCACTTTTCTAAGATAATTGAATATAAATTCATAATATAATGATTATATAAAAAGGATATTTAACATGGCATTAAGCTTAAAAAATATAATATTAAATGAAAGACAAGTATGTGATATAGAATTATTATTAAATGGTGCTTTTAATCCTCTTAAAGGATTCATGACAAAAAAAGATTATGATTCAGTTATAGAAACTATGCGTTTAAATTCAGGGGAATTATGGCCTATACCAATAACTCTTGACGTAGGAGAAGATACAAAAGAAAGCCTTAATTTAGAAGTTGGCGCTAAAGTTGCATTAAGAGATCATGAAGGATTTCTTATAGCAATAATGAGTATACAAGATATATGGAAAGCGAATAAAGAAAAAGAAGCTGAACTAGTATACGGTACTAAAGAAGCTCATCATCCAGGAGTTAATTATTTATATAATCATACGAAAGAATACTATATAGGAGGATCATTAGAATTATCAGAGCTTCCTAAACATTATGATTATCAATTATTGAGGCATACACCTGATGAATTAAAAAAACAGTTTAAAAAATTAGGCTGGGATAAAATTGTTGCATTCCAAACAAGAAATCCAATGCATAGAGCACACAAAGAAATTTCTTTTATCGCAGCAAAAGAAAATGGAGCTAATCTTCTATTGCACCCTGTTGTAGGACCAACTAAGCCTGGTGATATTGACCATTATACAAGGGTCAGATGTTACCAAAAAATATTAAAATATTTTCCAGATGGAACAACTATGCTAAGCTTACTTCCTCTTGCGATGAGAATGGCAGGTCCAAGAGAAGCCTTATGGCATGCTATTATAAGAAAAAATTATGGCTGTACACATATTATAATTGGAAGGGATCACGCAGGTCCAGGAAATGATAAAAATGGTAATCCCTATTATGGACCATATGATGCACAAGAAATTGTTTCTAAATATGAAAATGAAATAAATATTAAAATGGTTCCATTTAAAATGATGGTTTATGTACAAGATATTGATGAATATATGGAGATTGATAAAGTACCAAAAAAATATAAAAGTTTATCAATATCTGGTACAGAATTAAGAAATCGATTAGAAAATGATCATGAAATCCCTGAATGGTTTTCATATCCAGATATTGTTAAAGAATTAACTAAGGTTTATCCTCCAAAAAATGAACAAGGCTTTACTGTATTTTTCTCTGGTCTATCTGGTTCTGGAAAATCAACAATTGCAAATGGACTTTTAGTAAAGTTACTAGAACATGGCAACAGAAGAGTGACTCTACTAGATGGAGACATTGTAAGAACACATTTATCTAGTGAGCTTGGATTTTCTAAAGAACATAGAGAAATTAATGTTAAAAGAATTGGATATGTTGCTAGTGAGATTACCAAAAATGGAGGAATTGCAATTTGTGCACCTATAGCTCCATTTCAAGAATCTAGACAATATAATAGATCTCAAATTAGTCAATATGGAACATATATTCAAGTTCATGTTTCGACACCTTTAGAAGAATGTGAAAGAAGAGATGTTAAAGGATTATATGCGAAAGCAAGAGCGGGAATACTTAAAGGTTTTACAGGTATAGATGACCCTTTTGAAATTCCCCAATCATCTGAACTAAATATTGATACGACAAATATTTCACCCGAACAGGCAGTACAAGAAGTAATGCTTTATCTAGAACAAAAAGGTTTTGTAAAATAATGAATAAATTAGACTATAATATCCTATCTAATACAGTACTTCAAATTGCCAAAGCAGCTGGTAAAGAAATATTAAGTATTTATAATCAATCAGATGTAGGAATATCATACAAAGATGACAATTCACCTTTAACCCTAGCAGATAAAGCATCTAATGATACTATAGAAAAAGAATTAAAAAAAATAACTCCATCGATACCAATACTTTCAGAAGAAGGTCAAAATATTAAATTTTCTGATAGAAAAAAATGGAATATTTTTTGGCTTGTTGATCCATTGGATGGAACAAAAGAATTTATTAAAAAAAATGGTGAATTTACCGTTAATATTGCACTTATATCAGATGGTGAGCCTATACTAGGAGTTGTCTATGCACCTGTTATTGATACAATATGGCATGGTGATATAAAAGGAGGATCATATAAAATTGAAAAAAACCATGCTCCAATTAAAATTAAATCTATCGCTCCCCAAAAAGATAAAACAATAAAAGTTGTCACCTCTCGTTCTCATACGGATAATCCAAAATTAAAAAAATTTTTAATCGATTATCCTAAGCATGAACTTGTTAAAATGGGTAGTTCAATTAAAATTTGTTTAGTTGCAGATGGTACAGCTCATATATATCCAAGACTCGGCCCTACTATGGAATGGGATACAGCAGCAGCTCATGCAGTTGTTAAATATGCTGGTGGAAATATATATGATTTAGATAAAATGAACCAATTAGAATATAATAAAGAAAATTTATTAAATCCTGAATTTTTGGTTAATCATTTATAAAATAGGAATAAAAACATGAAAAAATATTTTATATCAATTTTAATTTTATTTTCAATTTCATTATCAGAAATTTTATCACCTGAACATAATTCTACACTTAATATGACACATATTCTCTTCGAATGGGAACAAGTTCCAGGAGCTGAAAGCTATATATTAACCATATATAATGAAACTAGTGGAGAATATTTAAATGAAGCTACTCAATCATTAATTCATATAAATTCTTCTTTTTTTGATTGGAATACAAGCTATACGTGGTATGTATCACCCATATTTGAAGATGGATCACAAGGTTCAGCTATACAAGATTCTAATGGAAATACATATCTCTCATTTAGCATTGTAAATTCTAGATCTAATGCTTACTCAATCAATAATAATCCAGAACAATATTCAGATGGGATTACTCTATTTAGTTCATTTTTTGATTATTATAGTGCTGCCATTGATCAAGATGGAAATGAAATATGGAATTCTGATGATGAAAACATTATATTCTATAATACAGACTATTATGGACAATTATTTGGAGCAAAATTAGATAATTCCAGTGAAAATTATCTTCCTGTTATTGAATATAATTTAAATAATGAAATAATGTGGCAAGAACCAGGAGAATATTTTGCTCACCATGAAATGCTGCAACTTCCAAATGGAAATTATATGTCATTAGTAGAAGATATTCAAAATGGACCTATCCCTTCAGATATACCAAATGCACTCTTTTTTAGTTTACAAGGTTATGAAGTAAATGGAACAGAAGTTGATGGAGAACTTATAGGAACAAATGAGTTTCCATGGGTTGGAGATAGATTAGTTGAATGGGATAATGAAGGAAATGAGGTATGGAGCTGGAGTGCTCATGATTATTTCAATAAATTAGATTATGATATTATTGCAGGAACTTGGTCAACAGCATTTACTGATGGACGACACGATTGGACACATGCAAATGCATTTTGGTTTTCAGAAGAAGAAAATGCAATATACCTATCATCTAGGCATCTATCTAGAATAACTAAAATAGACTATATTACAGGTGAAGTTATTTGGAATTTAGGTCTTGAAATGCCTTCTGGAGATGTTGATTGTGGACAAGATTTAGGTTTTAGTTTTCAACATAGTGTAATGTTAACTTACGATAATCATATCGTTTTTCTTGATAATGGAAATTTGAGTGAAACGCTGAATAATACCTCTTATCCTACATCTCGTGGATTAGAAATTGAAGTTATTGAAAATGAATTATCGTGTGAAGCTTCAATAATATGGAATTATGATTTACCTGAAGAATTATTTGGTTTTGCATCTGGGAATGTTCAAAAATTAAATAATGGCAACTATCTTATTACAACAGTTGGTGGTGGTGGTACAAGTATAGAAGTGACACAAAACAATGAAATAATATGGGAAGGAAAATATAATCTATCTCTTCCAAATGGGGCAGTTTATAGAGCAAATCGATTACCGGGATTATACCCTGTAGCTTTTAGTGTAATCGTTGAAGATATGTATATTGAAAATGATAATATTATTGTTGATAATGGAATTAATATACAATTACATAATAATGGATCTAGAGATGAAATATTTTATATTCCTTTATTAAATGAAGAAATATATCTCAATTCAAATGGTATAGCAAATTTATCTATACCTATAGCAGTAAATAGTGAAATAATTGAACTCGAAATTATTCCAATACATAGAGAAGATCTAACAAAACAACTTACAATTTATCTTAATCCAGAATTAATAATTGGATGTACAGATATGGAAGCTTGTAATTATAATCCAGAAGCAACTCAAGATAATAATAGTTGTGAATATAATATAGATTGTTTAGGTGAATGCGGTGGCTCAGCTATAATTGATGAATGCGGTGTATGCAATGGTAACAACATAGATGATTTAGGCTGTGGATGCTTTGAATCTGGACCATTTGACTGCGGTGATGGTACATTTGGGTGTAGCTTGGATGATTGTGACGTTATTCCTGGTGAATGTCCCAATGAATTCACCTATTTTGATATAGATGAAATTCCAAATTCTGCAATTGTTCTAGATGGTAGTCAATGTTTTAGTAATATTGATTTAGGTATTTTAGATGATATTATTGAATTAAATAGTTTGGAAGGACAAGATGCTATAAATATAGGAACACAAAATTGGTTTAATGGTCATATAACAAGGCTTACAATCGGTAATTTCTATGATGGAGGCAATGTAACACTTACAACACTACCTGAATCAATTGGAGATTTCCCTAGCCTTGCTATTTTATATTTAAATTATAATGAATTAACATTCTTACCTGATAGTATAACAAGCTTATCAAGCCTAATCTATTTGGTATTATCATTTAATGAATTAACTCATTTACCTGATGATATTGGTGATTTGAGTAATATGATATGGCTTGATTTAGGATATAATAGTATAGAATATTTACCTGAAAGCATTGGTAATTTTTCGATTATTCAATATCTTTGGATATTTAATAATCAATTATCATCATTACCAGATAGCATATGCAATCTACCTCTACAATGGGATGCTTTGGATAATAATTTTTTACCCTATTTTGGGTCGGGTGGAAATATGCTATGTAGAGAATTACCAGAATGTATTGCTAATAGTGAGAACATAAACACATCGATAGATCCTCTTTATTATTCTTTTCTTATAACTGTTGAACAGGATTGCAGTGAATGTGGTCAAATGGATATATCGGGAGATGGGATAATTAATGTAATTGATGTTATATCTCTTGTAAATTATATTTTATCAGAAGAAAATACAGAAGATAATTTATGTACTTTTGATTTAACAGGTGATGGTATTATAAATATTATAGATATTGTACTATTAGTTAATACAATTCTTGATAATTAAACTTTAATAATACAAGAAGCGATAGATAAACCTGCTCCGGTACCAACAAAATAAAGAATATCTCCATTTTTAAATTTATTTTTTTGATAAGCTATATTTAAGGCCAAGGGAATAGATGCTGCAACACAATTGCCTGTTTTATCAATAATATCAATTACTTTGTTTTTATCAAATCCACCATATTTTGAATAAGCCTTAACAGCCATACCTGATGCTTGATGAGGTATAACTAAATCAATATTATTTACATTTAAAATATTATCAGATAAATCTTTCTTTATTAAATCATAAACCTTTTGTCTAGCCATTCTATAAACTCTTGGACCATTCATAGAAAATAAATTGTCTGCATGCTCTGTTTTTTTATCTTGAGGGTGAAGGTTTGTTCCTCCCCCTCTAACTTCTGTTAACTCGGCACCATTTGGAAATGTCTGCATATTATAACTTATCATTCCTGATTTCTGATTATTTGATTTTTCTAAATATACTGCAGCTGCAGCATCACCAAGTAATGCAGCACTCTCAGGTTCATTAAAATTTCTTCCTCGTGTTCCTCTATCAGATGAAACAATTAATATTTTTTTATATAAATCAGTTTGTAAAAAATTTGATGCAACATGAAGAGCTGTAATAAATGATAAGCAAGTACTATGTACGCTAAATGATGGAATGCCATCAAAACCAAGTTCACGCTGTATAAAAACAGATGTATCAGGTATAGTTTGTTTTGGCACACCTGAAGCATTAATAATTAAATCTGGAATATCTTTATTTCCTATAGCATCTCTTGCTGCAAGTGCTCCCATTTGATCTACATCAATATCGGAGATTCTTCTCTCAATAACACCTGTTCGACTAATTATCCATTCTTCAGATTTTCCAATAAATTCAGATAATTCTTTAGAAGTTTGAATTTTAGGAGGAAGATAACTTCCATACCCTGTAATTTTAAAGGGGAATATAACTTCAGGCATTAAAAATAATAAGTTATTCTAGATCTAAACGATGAGAATGATTCCATTCTATTAAAATTATAATTGTTAATAGAATCATCGCCTAAAATTTTTGTTATACCATATGATAATTCAAATCCATCACCTAAATCATGTTCAAATTCAATGGATAATAATTTACCACGGCCCTTATCCATATCAATAAAAGCATTAAAATCAACAATCAAGTCACTATCAGGGAAACCTTTTTCAAAATTAAGTAAAACAGCTTCAGAAGTAATTATTGTATGAGGCATCCCAACACCAGGAATGAATAAATTTTGTGCACTAAAATCTTCTAAAGAAACTCCAAGATCTTCCTCTATAGCCTCACAATCTGATTCTTCAAAACCTGGAAGATTAGTTAATGATTCACAATTTTGGTCTAAAAAATTTGATGAATACTCATCAATCTCATGTTTAAAATATTGTGCGTTTACTTTAAAATCATTTTCAAATGGCATTTCAAATTGGAATGCGAATTGTGAATATTTAACTTTTTCTTCAAATGCTATTTCTGAAAATGGATACTGGCAACAATCGAATTGTTCAAAATTGCCTAATTCAATTAGTAAATCTTCAAGCCCAGGATGCATTGGAACATAATCAACATTTGAAAGACCTTCAAAATCTTCCTCATTATTAGTATCCTTTGAATCAAAACTTGCATAATCAAAACTTATAGTAAAATCATTAAATAAAAATACAGTCCCAAAATTCAGTACATTTGTTCTTCTATATGAATACCTAGGTGTAATAGAAAATTTATCTGGGTCGGTTCCACCTGCAGGACTATTTGCATAAATATTAATACCTGAAACATTAAAAATTCTATCATACATATTTAATGAAGATACAGAAATATCCATGAAATCGAATGAATAAGTAAAATTAAGTGAAAATTCATCTGGAGTTTTATCTTTAAATAATAAAGTTTCTTCAGAAGGAGATGAACCTTCTGGAAGGCCAATAGGATAATCAGGATCATCAATAGGTATTCTACTGGTATTATGCATAGGAGAATAAACAAATGAAATTTTAGAATTACCTAAATAATTATCATAAGCTAAAGAATAAGCACCAAGTTTTTTTTCTGCACCTCCAAGCAATAAATAATAATAATCATAAGCATTTAAATTATCTATAGGACTATTCTCATCAATACTCCCCCAGCTATGAATCTGTTTCCCAATCCTAAATTCACCATATCCAATGTATAAAGACATATAAAATTCTCTAATATCAAGTAAGAAATCTTCTAGATTAGAATCTGTCATAAAATCAGTATCTCTGCGATTTCTATACTCTATTCCAAGATTACCAAAAATATTAAATTTATTATTAACCTGATGTTGAATATTTAAATCTAATAACCTAAATGGAATATTTACCAATTGTGAGTTTTCCAATCGAGTCATATAGAAATATTCAGCTTGACCAACAATACTAGTTGAAGAACTAATACCAATACCTATAAACAATATTAAAATCAATAAATACCTATTAATCATTCGATTTATTCCTTCTTTTAACTTCATTTTTTAAATTTAACATAATCTCATTGCCTTGTTTTACCCATGCCCTACTATAAGCCCACTTTGGAAAATCACCTCTCATATCACCATTCCATTTATATGTTACTAAAGTTTTATTATCTTTTATTTTTGTAAGGATCCATCCACCTCTAGCTTCAGTAAGTCTAATATAATTATCATCTAAAGGAAAATTTTCTGAAACAATAGGATTATAAAGATAACTTATTATATTATCCCCTTCTAATCTATTAAATTTTACAGTATAATCCCTATCAGAAAATGGGAAAGGCATATCAATGCCTAAACGAACCTCTCCATTTGCATTCATATCAGAAATAACAATAGAATCAAAAAATAATTTATAACTATTAACATCTTCTATAACTTTTAAAATATTATCAATTGTTTCATGTATAATAATTTCTGCCTGGCAATGGGGATAATGAGTCTCCATTACTTTTATCAGTACGGGTTCTTCACTTAAAATATTCCAATCAGATTCATTTGAAGAGATAAGAAAATTAAAACTTATTAATATATATAAAAAAATCTTCATTTAATCAATAAATGTTTTATAAATGACTTCACAATCTCTTTTAATTTGTTCCTCTGTTAAACCAAATTTTTCTAAATCATATTTATGGCCACTTTTAAATTGTTTTTGTTTCTCTGCTGTTAATTTAATATCTTGTAAAAATTCATTGGAAGCATCATAATCTACAAAATCTAATATTTCATCCATAAGACAATCAAAATCTGACATCATCCTGTCAAATTCAACTATCATAACTCTATCTTTATCTATTCTATCATTCACCCAGTCATCATGAAATCTTAATAACAATTCTTTTAAAGCATCATAAAGTCTATCAATAAAATGTTGACGTTTTTCTTGAGGCATAGACCAAAAATTAAAGCTTTTATCTAAAACTCCTGTAACAAGACTTAAGCCTGATGGAATAACACTTAAAGGATCTCTTACCATATATAAAATTTTTGCATCTTTAAATTTATTTAAAAAAGCTGGACAGTTAGCACTAACCGAAAATAGTTTAGCTATCATCCTATCACTGTGATGAAATCTCAAAGTTCTTTTCCACATAGATTCAAACCAATTAAAATCTCTATTTGAATTATCTCTTACTTTAGGATCTACCCAATTAAATAAATCTTCTTTTGACCAAGTAAGAAAAAAGCCATAAAGGAAAAAACCATCAAAAAACCTAAATAACATTGATGCATCATCAGTTTCTATTGATGACAAACTAGTTTTATGGGCTTCTGTTGAATGATATTTAGTTGGACTAAATCTTTCTAACATTGGCAATATAGGCTTTATAATTTTTTGTAATGTTATAGATGTATATATTAATTGCCAAAGCTGTGAACCCGAGCCTATATTATTTTTGATAAGATAACGGTGTAAAAAAGTTGTTCCGGATCTTGGATTACCTACAATCACAATAGGATTTTTAATTTTCTTATTAATTAAGGATGGAAAAAAAACATAATCTAAAATCATAAATAGATTTATAATGAGTCTTAATATAATAACTATTAAACCTAATAATAGAGTTGTAACCCAAACTTTAAAAGTTTTACCAATTAATACATAAACAGTAATAACTCTTTTTATAATTGTAATTTTCATATAAATAAATTAATTATACTATATAATATAAATATAATGATTAATTATTCAGTATACCTTTACAAAATCTTACATAATATTCTTTACCTTAATACTTATAATTAATTAACTTAATTTATATTTTATTATATATGAATACATAGGAGAGCATTATGTTTTATTTTTTATCAATATTATTTACATCTTTAATTTTTTCTCAAGATGCTTTTGAAGGTTATGTATTATATACACCAGGAGGTGGAGGTTCTGGATCTGCTACCACCTATTTAAGAGATGTTGATAATTCTGTATTTAATAGTTGGACTCATAGCAGAGGACCTGCAAGTATGCCATATCTTGTACCAGGAAATGAACCTGGGTTTGAGAATACTTTATTATATTATCCATGCACAGTAGCAAATCCTACAATGGAGAATGGCGGTGTTGGTGGTGAAGTAGAAATTTATAATTGGGATGGTGATTTATTATGGGAATATACTTTATCCAATAATGATTACCAACATCATCATGATATAGAACCATTACCTAATGGAAATTTTTTAATATTAGCATGGGAACGTTCTTACTCATCTGAATGGTCTAATCTAGGACGTACATCTGTAAACAACTCATTAAATCAAATGTGGTTTACTGCAATATTTGAAATTGAACCAAATTTTGAAACAGGAGGAGCTAATATAGTATGGGAATGGCATATTAAAGATCATCTTATACAAGATAGAGGCCCTCAATACAGCGCTACTTATGGTATAATTTCAGAACATCCAGAATTAATGGATATTAATTGTGGCAATGTTGGAAGTAGCGGTGGTCCAGGAGGTAATGCTAATGGTGATTGGATGCACATTAATGCTGTTAGCTATAATGCTGATTTAGATCAAATAATTTTATCATCGAGACATCGGGATGAAATTTATATAATAGATCATAGTACAACGACTGAAGAAGCTGCTGGACATACTGGAGGAATCTATGGTAAAGGTGGTGATTTTTTATACCGCTGGGGGAATCCTCAAAATTATGGTAGAGGTAATAATAATGATCAGATTTTAGGTGACCAACACTCTGTTAATTGGATTCCTGAGGGATATCCAGGAGAAGGCAATCTTATATTATTTAATAATTTTTATACTAATAATAATTCATCTGTATTTGAAATCGATACTCCTATTAATAATGATGGTAGCTATAGTATAAATAACAATGAACCTTTTGGGCCTGATGATGTCGCATGGACTTATACAGGTAATTTCTTTTCTCAAGCACAAGGAGGAGCTTTTAGGCTCCCTAATGGTAATACATTAATTACAGAAGCAACAGCATCATATATTTTTGAAATCAATGAATCAGGAAATATTGTATGGGATTATGACTATCCTAGTAATATGTCCATGATACCAAGAGCTCAAAAATATGGATATAATCATTTTGATAGTGCATCAATGACAGGAGACTTAAATAACGATAGCACTGTTAATATTTTAGATGTTATTCTATGTATCAATATAGTATTAGGTACAGAAGAGACAATAGATAATGCTGATTTAAATAGTGATAATATTGTAAATATTTTAGATATAGTAAGTTTAGTTAATTTAATTTTAGGTTAAATATACTAAGAACCAAATTCCCATAAATAAATTTTAAGTGATAATTCGCTAGTATTTCTATCTATCCAACTATAACTAGGCTCAATACCTATATCATTAAATAAAATAGAAAAGCCCATGGTAATAGAGTCATAATAACAACTTGTACATTCTCCAAGATTTACATTTGCTGGTACTTCATGCAAAATATAATTATAAATAAGAAAGGGGAAATATTTTAAAGGTGATGTGGATTTTCCCCTACTAATTTTCTTACCAAAAAAACCAATTCTAAATGTATATTTATTCTCATTAATATCAGAACTCTTTCGTATATAATCATATGATATACCAGATAATACATTAAGATAGAACTGTGGTCTAATATAATATAGATAAGAAGCTGTTATACTTCTAGAATCTTCATTTTTTTCATAACCTAAAGAGAATTCATTATTAACATTTATTATAGCAGACAATGATAATCCATATTTATTATCTAAATAATCATTCATTACACCATCACCATCCAAATCATTAGAACCATTAAACACCCCTAAAATTGCATTAATGGAATAAACAGACTTATCTCCTTTATCTAAATACATTCCCTGTGGGAAAATAAACGATGATCCCAAAAATAATATTATTATTAATATCATAAAATTATTGCGGAAACGTGTGGGAATCGAACCCACCTCCCAATTTTCATCAGGACAGCGGCTTTGAAGGCCGTGGCATCCACCAGGATTGCATTCGCTTCCATTATTCATTATTAAATTTCAATCACTATGAGATTAGATAAGCCTAATCTTGATTTTATCCTTTTTTTTATATTTTCAGCAGATTTTTTATTTTTATAAGAACCAACTCTTAAAGCATACATTTTTTTTTGATTAATTAATAATTCATCAATTCTTGCTACAAAACCTTCTGATGATAATACACTCTTAACAGATGCAGCCTTACTATAAGTTTCATACAATGAGACTTCAACTGAATATATTACACCTATTCTATTTTTCTTCTTATTTTTCACATTATTACTATAAAATTTAGGATTAAACTTTAAATCAGGATGTTTTTCGTGTAATAATTTTGAATAATATTTAGCTGAATCTAATTTTCCAGATATAGATAAAGAATTAAGAAAATAATTAATATTGGGTCCTATGTTTTTTGACTCAGGATAATCAGTAATTAATTTTTTATACCATTGTGAAGATTTAACATATAATCCACTAGTATAATGATACTCGCTTATTTTAGATATTGCTAATTGACGATATTTGCTATTATCATCACTATCAAAATAATTTTTGAAATGAGTATATGACTTATAACCATCTTGTTCTATAAGACCCTTTAATACTAATATATTACTATCATTATTAAGATTCATATTATCAATTTCTAATAAAATATTACTATTAGAATACTTACTTTGTCCATTTAGTATATCATCTATCATATTATCTGTAGTATTAGAATATAGGAATGCCAATAATAATATAAACAATCTAAGTATCATAACTATTTAATATTATAAAGATCAAATAACCATTTCATATCTTTATCATTATAACTTTGTTTATACTGGATATAACGTTCATCATTTAATAAAGAATTAATAAGTTTATCTATCTCTACAGATATTGTATTCTCTTTATTTTTTAATAGGTTAATTTTAAGTCTTTTTAATCTACCAATAAGAGAATATTTATTTTTTTCAATAGCATTATTAATAGTGGTAAGAGCTTTATCAACTTCTCCCTTATTAGCATAAAAATCTGCTAAATGAGCCAATATATCTATATTATCCTGATTTTTATTTTTTGTATTTATAAGCATTTTTTCAATATCATCATATCGATGAAGTGCCTGTAAAGCATCCTTTAAAGTAGGTAATATCATCCAAGAATATTCAGGCATATTTTCAATAAAATGACCCCACATAGGAATAGATTTAGAAAGTATTTTTTCTGCTTCTACCTTAAGCTGTTGACTATCATTATTATCATTTAAACTGCCATTTGCATTACTCTCTAATGCTATAGCTTTATCATATACAAAATTACTTTCATTGGCAAATACTTTACCCAAAAAGTAATAACAAATATATAAATCTGGATAAACATCTAAAGAATCTTCAAATATTTTCTTAGCTTCATCAAATTTATTATTTTTTAATAATACTCTACCTATTTGTATTTTATATAAAGCTAACCTTTTATTATCCATGTTATTTTTGGTCTTAAATAAGATTTTTAAATATTCGGTTGCATTTTCCCAATCTTCATTTAATTTATATAATTCTATTATTTGATTCATAGCCCACTCATCAACCTTATCGATTTGTAATATTTTACTAGAATATTCTATAGATTTATCAATATTGTTTAACTTCAAATAATCCAAAGCAATATTCTTATAAAGTTGAATTTTATCATAATTATTTAAATTTTTACGATGTAATAAATTTTGATGAATTTCTAATGCTTTTTTAGGATTACCTCCTTCACGTACCACTTGTCCTAAATGCAAGTAAGCTTTAACATTATTAGAATCATGCTGAATAATTTTTTTAAAAATTTTATATGCAGACTTTCTTTTTCCAATTACCAACATATCAAGACCTTCAGCATATAAATCCTTCATTGAAGAACTATTATTAGGTTTCTTTAAAAAATGAATTGAAATGGGGATACTACTTATAATTAATATTATAAATAAATAAAGAAGAATTTCCATCTAAATCTCATCATCAATATTTTCATCATCAACTAATTCTATATCATCATCTAAAGTTTGATTTCTTAATGAATCTAACTCATCATTAATCTTACGCAAACTAGATTTTAAAGATATAATTTCTGCTTTTTGTGATATTATTTGTATCAAAGCAATAATAAATCCAATAAAAACACCTATAGATAATGATAGTATTATAGCTTGCCATGCTAATAAACCATTATCAAAGCCCACTGCACTAGTTAAATATGGAATCTTAATCATTGTTTTAGAGCCATCACTAAGAATATTCATAGCATCTAATTGCATAATAAATACTGCACTAATGATTAATATAATAATAAATAAAATATACTTAATTAGCTTCATATATGTTTTCCTTATTAGTTAAACTTTTACCAAACAATGTTACACCTCTAGCATCACTAATGAGTACAGGGATAACATCTTTAATATTTTCATTATTCTTTTTAATAATCGTCCAAGTATTACCATCAGTTCTTCCAGACCAAAATTCATTAGACTTTTTACTTTCTTTTTCAATAAGTACATTTTCTATAGAGCCTATTTTACGCTTATTTTGAAGTAATGTAATTTCAGATTGAACTTTAATTAATTTTTCTAATCTTTTTTGTTTTATATCTTCATCTATTTGATTATCATATTCAGCTGCTTTAGTACCTGGTCTTGAAGAGTATTTAAACATATATGCAAAATTAAATTCATTAATTTTCATCATTTCTAAAGTTTCTAAGAAGTCATTATCAGTTTCACCTGGAAATCCAACTATAATATCTGTTGATATAGAACAATTAGGCAAAACATTTCTTATTTTTTCAACAAGAGAAATAAATTCTTCTTTAGTATAAGTACGATTCATCCTTTTTAATATAGTATTTGAACCAGCTTGCAATGGCAAATGGATATAATTACAAATATTATCATATTTAGCCATTATATTCAATAATTTATCATTAAAGTCCCTTGGATGAGGAGATGTATATCTTATTCTTTTTATACCTTCAACCCTCGCTACTTCTTCTAATAAATCAGCAAAATCTCCATTACCAGTACTATAAGAATTAACATTTTGCCCTAAAAGTGTAATCTCAGCATAGCCATTCTTCACAGCATCTTTTGCTTCATCTATTATAGATTCAATCGGTCTACTTCTCTCTCTTCCTCTTGTAAATGGAACAATACAAAATGTACAAAATTTATCACAACCCCTCATTATTGAAATCCAAGCATTAACACCTTCTTTTCTTGATGGGAATAGATCATCATATATTTCATATTTTGATAACTTAGTATCTACAACATGCTCTAATGAATTTAATCTACTCTGTATAATATCTGGAATTCTTCTATATGAATCAGGACCTAATATAATATCAACATAAGGCTTATTTATCAATAAATCATCTTTTAAATTTTGTGCCATACATCCTAAAATCCCAATCAAAAGATTAGGATTTCTTTTTTTTAAATATTCGAGGCTATCAAGACGATTGTGTACAGTCTCTTGCGCTTTTTCTCTAATAGCACAAGTATTTAAGAATATTATATTAGCAGATTCAATATCATTAGTTTCACTATATCCAGTCTTCTTAAGCTGAGTTGCAACTAATTCAGAATCATAAACATTCATCTGGCAACCATAAGTTTCTATATAATATCTATTATTATTCATTTAATACTTTATTTTAACTTTAAAATATAATTATGTTTCTATCTCAAAATAAAACTTATTTGGATTAACATGTTTTTTATTATATTGAACTTCATAATGTAAATGTGGAGCAGTAGATCTTCCTGTATTACCAACTGCACCAATTTCTTGACCTCTAACTACCTTATCACCTTTTTTTACAATACGCTTTGATAAGTGCCCATATGCTGTAACATATCCATTGCCATGATCAATCTCTATATAATTACCAAAAGAACCATATCTTTTCGATATTTTAACAACTCCATTTGCTGTTGCAATAACAGGTACTCCTATTTTACAAGAAAAATCATCTCCTTCATGAAACCTTCTTTTTTTAGTAAATGGATCAGAACGATAGCCATATCTTGAAGTAAGACTTTTCTTACCTACAGACACTGGATAAATAGCAGGATAATGTAAAAAATAGTCTAAATTTTCATTAATTTTATTTTCAATTTCTTCATAACTTAAATTTTCTAAATTAATACTTCTTTCTATAAAATCAATATTTTTAAGCAAAATATCTAAATCAAATTGATTTGGAAGCAAATAATTTAAATCATTTAAATCTTTAATTGAATCTATACCACCACCTACTCCTAATTCCCTTATATCATCATCAATTGATGGCAACCTAAGCAATTCTCTTAAATTTTCATCCCTATTTTTTATAGAATTAACTGCATTTAAAAGTATATCTATCTGATTATTCTGTTGAATTATTTTTTGTTCTAAAATAGAATTATTTTGCTGATGTCTTCTAATTTCAGAAAATGAAATTATTTTTTTAATATCTGTAGAATAAATAGATATAATTATAAAAGAAAAGAAAAAAACTAATAAAAATACAAATAATCCAAATATTTTATATATATTTAATTCTCTTATATTAAAATCATTATCCTTTAAAATTATAATTTTATAATCTCTTATTTTCTTAAACATTATTTTTTAGTTTTTTAATATATCTACGTTTTTTATTTATATCTTGATTCAATAAAAAGAAATCATCTTTATAAGAAAAATCTACAACATTTTCCTTATCATAATTTTTATGTACAAACTTCCCTAATTTGAAATATTGAATTTTTAACTGAAATTCTATTTTAATTATTTCAAACTTAAATGTAAATGATTTAATAAATCCATCTTTTTTATGCTTTAATTTTAATATATAGTAATTAATTTTTTTTGATATACCACCTCTATCTATTTTACTAATATAGTTATCTAAAATATCTGACATATTTATAAGTCCAATTGTTTTACTTCTAATAATTCATCAATCTCTAATATTTTTAATATTATATTATTAGTTATAATATTGTCAATTTTAATAACAGAATATGCAAAATTCTTTTCTTCGACCTTACTTAATAAATAACCAGATATATTAATATTATGTTGACCTAATATTGTTCCAACTTTTCCAACTACTCCGGGGACATCTTTATTCTTTATAAAAAGTATTTTTCCCTCTGGTTTCAAATCAACTTCAAAACCCATTATCTCAGTTATTCTTACAAAATTTTTCCCAAAAACACTACCTGAAATACAAAATGAATCATTACCAGAATGTACAATAGTTTTTATTTTATTAGTATATGGAATTTTATCAGTTCCATAACTATGCGATAAAACAATTCCCCTTTCATTTGCTATAGCACTTGCATTTAAAAAATTAACTCTATTATCAGTAATATGTGATAATAAACCCTTCATGAATGATAAGGCTATCGATTTACTATCTTCAGCTAATCCATAACATGATACTTCAACTTTATCAATTGGTCTATCTATAAGCTGAGATTGCATAGAACCCATTAATTCTGACAATTCATAATAAGAAGATAATTTATTTAATAATGACATATCTGATATTGGAATATTAAGAGCATTCACTAACTTATTTTTAGTAAAATAATCTATTATTTGGTTACATACTGAAGAAGTCACCCCCTCTTTTGCTTCAACTGTAGAAGCTCCTAAATGAGGTGTTAATAATATATTTTTTGCTGTAATTAATTGATTATCACCATTTATAGGTTCATTTTCAAAAACATCAATTGCAGCACCTGCAATCAGTTCTTCATTCAAAGCTTTTGTTAAATCAGTCTCATTTATTATTCCTCCTCTAGCGACATTGATAATACGAGCTGTTTTTTTCATTTTTTTTATGCTATCATAATTAAATAAATTTTTTGTATTTTTATTTATAGGAAGATGCAATGTTATAAAATCACTATTTTCAATTAAAAAATCTAATTCAACTATTTTAGTTTCTTCCTTATTGAATTGTTCTTGACTAACATATGGATCAAATCCAATAATATTCATATCATACGATAAAGCTCTTTTAATAACCTCCCTACCTATTTTCCCTAATCCTACAACCCCTAAAGTTTTATTTTGGAGCTCATTGCCAACTAAAAGGCTTCTATCCCATCGACCCTCCATTAACCCTGAATGCCCCAAATAAATATTTCTAGATAGAGACATCATCATTGCCATTGTATGCTCTGCCGCTGATATAGTATTACCATCTGGAACATTCATAACGATAATACCTTTTGAAGTAGCAAAATCAATATCTATATTATCAGTTCCAACTCCAGCTCTTCCTATAATTTGTAATTTTCTAGCATTTTCAATAAGTTCTTTAGTTACTTTTGTTCCACTTCTAATAAGCCATCCATCGATATCATTAACTAATATAAATAATTCATCGAATGAAGGATTAGGTTTATAAATAACATCAAAACCTTCATTTCTTAATAAATCTAAGCCCTTATCTGATAAAGGGTCTGTTATCAATATTTTTATCAGCATATAACACTTTCAAATATATTTAAATATTCCTTCAAATCTTCCATGTATACATTACCCATATGAGGAATCCTAAATGTTTTGTATCTAAACTTTCCATAACCTCTATCCATACGAAAACCTTTAGTTAATAATTCTTCATTAATTTTTTCTATATCCCATTTTTGAACATTTTTAACACAAGTTAAAGTATAAGATATAGCATCTAAACTAGTAAATAGTTCTTGCTTATGACTATCAACCCATTCTCTAGCATATTTAGACATATTTTGATGTCTAATCCATCTATTTTCTAATCCTTCTTTTTCTATTAAATCTAATACTTTTTTAAGACCATATATATGAGGTATAGAAGGTGTAGTTGGTGTTTGATTCCTATTATAATATTTTTCATAAGTTAATATATCTAAAAAATAACCCTTTGTTTTAATTCTTTTTGATTTCTCAATTAAACGATTAGATACAGAACATACTGAAAATCCTGCTGGTAAACCCCAGGCCTTTTGAGTTGAAGATAATATAAAATCAATTCCTAACTTATCAACTTCAATTTTTATTCCAGCCATTGAGCTAACAGCATCAACCAACCATATAATATCTGGATATTTATTTTTTAGAAGTTCTGACACTTCATTTAAATCACTCATTGCTCCAGTTGAAGTTTCATTGTGAACCATTGCAAATACATCGTACCTTCCAGTTGATAATTCATTATCTATTTCTTGAATACTAATAGCATTACCCCACTCATAGTCAATTCGTTTAGTATTAAAACCATTTTGTTCTGAAGATAAAGCCCATTTAGAACTAAAGGCACCATTAACAGCATGCAAGACTCCTTTTTCAACACTGTTTTTAGTACCCATCTCCCAAAGACCTGTTGCAGCATGTGATACTAAATAAACATGATTTTGAGTATAAAGTAAATTTTGGATTCCTTTAGTAACATCACTAATAATATGTGAAATTTCAGGTGTACGATGCCCAATTTGAGGATTTGAAAAAACTTCCATAATATCTGAGGATACATGAGTTGGCCCTGGAATAAATAATTTTGAAAACTTCAATTAACTCTTTCCTTTATTAAATTAAGCATAAAATAGATGAAGTAATTTAAATAATATATCAAGCTAAAAAAATATATATAATCATATGTTTTAATTTAGATTTTAAATAATTTATCAGACTATGAATTTAAAAATTAATGAAATTTATTATAGCATACAGGGGGAATCATCTTTTTCTGGTTTACCATGCATATTTATAAGATTAACATATTGCAACCTAAGATGCTCTTATTGTGATTCTGAATATACATTCCATAATGGTGAAAAAATAGATATAAAAGATATCATTAATCAAATAAAACAATATCCATGCAAGTTAGTGCAGGTTACAGGTGGAGAACCTTTATTTCAAAAAAACTGTATTAACCTATTAAAAACACTCGTAGAAGAACAATATAATGTACTCCTTGAAACAAGTGGTTCATTATCTATAGAAAAAGTCCCAAAAGAAGTGATCAATATTATTGATTTTAAATGTCCATCTAGTAAAATGCAAAAAAAGAATTTATGGGAGAACCTAGATTATATTAAAACTAATGATCAAATTAAGTTTGTTATTGGTAATAAAGAAGATTATGAATGGACAAAAGATAAAATATATAAATATAATCTAGATAAAAAATGTGAAATTCTAATATCACCTGTATATAATAATATTAAATCAGAAGAAATCGTTAATTGGATTTTAAAAGATAATTTAAAAGTTAGATTTCAAATACAACTTCATAAAGAAATATGGCCCGAAGAAAAAAGAGGAGTCTAACCTAAAATAAGATTCAATAATAGTATAATATCTTGAACATTTAATTCTGTATCATTATTCATATCTGCAAGACACAAATATAAAGAATGACTATCAATAGGGCCTAGAATCACATTAACCATAATAACAATATCCTGTATATTTAAAAGACCGTCTTCATTGAGATCTCCAACAGGACAAGTACTTTGAGAGAATACTTGTATTGAAAAATCATCAATTGCTGCCTCAATCAATGAACCACCTGATCCATTATCGCCATCATAATAAACATCTTCAGCGATAAATCTAAATTGGACATTATTCAAATCATTAATATAATCATTTAAATAAAATTGTTTTTGAAGCCAATAATTATTAGCATCATTAGTATTTTCTAATTCAACCCATGTATTACCTAAATCGGAACTTACATCAACTCTCCATATATCATTACCAGGATTATTCCCTTGATTATTAGTATACCATTTCCAATAAGAAACTATAGCACCAGAATATTCAGATAAACTATAAATGGGTGACAATAAAGTTGTTCTACCTCCATCAACATCTGATTGACCTGGAGAATTTGGATTTGTACCATTTGCGGTTAAAAAACAAGTTGTACCATTAATAGTATGATCTTCATTTGGCTGAACAATATCACCAAAATCATCATACGTAGCATTTGGAACTGCACTTTCCCAAATACCTGCAGAAGCATCATCCCCTAAATATCCTACTGTCCAATTATTAAACTGTTCAAAATCTTCATTTACTAATAACTCTAGTTCTCCTATTACGATTTGAATTGACTCAGAATATATATAACCATCATTATCTGATATCTTAACAGTAATATTTTCAACAGAGCCAGATATATTATTAGGAGAAAAATAAGTTATACCACCTAAATCTAAGTTTTCTCTTGAATCTAATTCTGATAAAACAATTTCATCTAGTTCAAATACTATATTATCTGAGCTTTCAATTTCTATAACGATATCACCATTTGAATCACTTAGCCCTTGATTAAAAACAGATATAAATAAAGGATAGCTATTACCTGATGTATAGGGTCCATCTTCGACAGCTATATTAAGCTGATATTTTGATCCTGCAACCAAAGCTAAAAATTGATTGGGATATAAATTTTCTTCAGCTAAAGGTATAATCCTATTAGTTGCAGGCCAAAAGCCATCATTCCAGCTACCTATTTCTGGAGTATAAGCAAAAATACCTTCAACACCATACATCCAATCACAGGCCTCACCATTAACAGGGTATAATAATTCTGGCCCTGAGCCTAATTCATAGCCATTATATTGGACCATATCCTCACCATACTCAATAAAAATATCAAGATCATCCTGAGGAATAGGATTATCATATTCATAGCCTAAAGGGTATATTAATAAATTACTATAGCTATGATAATTTAAAGCTATTGGAAAATCATGAGATTCAACAAAATTTTTGACTACCTGGGTTTCATTTTCAGAAAATGGTGAATTACCCCTATATGTTTCACTACAACCATCTGGGCTTGAACCTTCATTATCATAAGCCCACATATAACTATAATTTCGATTAAGATCAACTCCATTAACACCACCGCTACATGTTTCTAACATATTTTTTCTTTGCATACCACCACCATTTGGAGCAATAGATTGATTATATACGAGACCATCAGGATTTATAGCTGGAATAAACCATAGTTCTCTATTATCTAACAAATGAGTTGATAGCATATCTAGTTGATAATTTTCAAGAATCCAATCCATAAAATAAAATAAATTCATATAACTCATAGGTTCTCGTGCATGATGTAATCCTGTATATAAAACTTCTGGTTCATTTTCATCAATACTAGCATTATCACTTAATTTAATAGCCCAAATATCTCTACCCTCTAAAGTATTACCTATAGATATTAATTGTGTTAAATCAGGATAAGAATTATTAATATCATAAAGGCGATTAACAATTTCATCATAAGTATAATAGCCTCCCATTGTTCCTAACTCAAAATCTCTACTTTGATAATCATTGGTCAATCTTGATGCATAAAAAGTCTCTAAATCATTATGTATAATATCATATTGAATATCATATAAATTTAATTTATATAAATCATGGGCAGATATAGCAAATTGAATAAACTCTTCAGTTCTATGAATATGGTCTAAATCAATACCTAAAGAAGCAAGGTATGGCATGGTTAAGAAAGGAATATTCTCAACTCTAATTTCCTTATATATTTCTCTTGAGAACGATATTGATAAAAAAATTAATATATATACTATTTTTTTCATAATTAATCACCTATTATAATATTTACTATAGAGATTATGTCTAATATATTTACTGTACCATCAGAATTCATATCAGACAATTGAATTTGATAATTATCAAAATCATCTAATCCTAATACAAAGTTAACAACAATTACAATATCTAATACATTTATTACACCATCCATATTAGAATCACCTAAATCAAACTGAGGAGGTGTTAATGATGCTATATCTGGAATTCCTTTTACTCTACAATGAAGAGCATCTGTTGATTGCCAAGACCCTGTAAATGGCTCAATAATATAACCTGGCATTGCAGTTTCATAAGATTCTAATGCAGGTCCATCCCAAGAGCTATTCATAATAGGCACAAAAACTTTATTATTTAAAATCAAAGAGTTTGTATAGGGTTGATCATTAGGTGTATCGACTCTAAAGACTTCCCAAGGGACCCCTTCTGAAGTAAGAATTGATGAAAAATAATCTACAACCTCTTCGATATCATTATATTGGCTATGACTAGTAGGTACTCTTCTTATCATTATTTTAGATGGAGATAAAAATTTACCCCAACAATCGATATGATCAATATATTCATTATTTGGGTCAGCTACAACATGATATGTATTAATACCATAATATTCCTCTAAAGTGTCATCAACATATGAACAACCAGGCAAAGGAACGCTTGATTGATTATTTGTATTGCATTCAGGTTGTTCTGTATATGCGATATGAGTAGATGCAGAGATGCCAAATCCATCTGTCATATAGTTTCCACCTGTACTTATAAAATCTGCTGAAAAATACGGTACATCTAAATGTTGTGAAACTTTATATGGGGCTTGATTATCATTTGGTCGTGGCCTATTATAAGTAAAATCAACAATGCCTACATCTCCATTCCCATCAACAATCCACCATGGTCCATAATCTCTTGTCCAATATGAATCAGTTGATCCATTAATAAACTCAACATTATCCATATCAACCCCACCATTATTCATTGAATTATATGCTGCACTTTGCAAATTATTAGAGACCAAACAATAAATAATAACATCTTCTGCCATTTCAGCTATTAAAGATGTAGAAATTCCAAATGGATATCGAATAAGTACTCCTTGCATTGGTTCATATTCAGCAATACTACGAACAGGACCTACAGGAGGCTCAGTTCTACTACCCATTTCATATATTACATGTCTTTTATTTAATTCGTCATTAGTAAATCCAATGGGGAGTTCAGAAATATCACAAAAAATAAGTGATGAAAAAAATATAATAAATACTATGTTCATAAATATCCTATTATTTGATTACTTGTAAATATAATTATAAAAAAAACTATCATATTACTAAATACTGTAACAGATTGTATTACATTAAAAGAGAACTTCAGAATTAATACAATCTAATAAATCATCTAAATTTGTATTATCCCAATCAACTGAACAATCTAGATTACAATCTTTAAAATCCAACAAACTATTTAATAAAATACATGATTCTGTAAATTGACCTAATCTGAAGTGAACTTGAGCTAAATACACTTTTACATCTTCTATAGTTAAATCTAAAAACTCACCATTATTACCAAATGGTTTACCATTCATGAAATCATAATCTGGATTATTTTCTACAAACGATACAAGTTGAGTGGCTAAATCTATAATATCAATATTATCATTATCATCAATCAAAAAATATTGTTCAATTTCAGTAAATAAAAGACCTAATTGACGATCTTTAACAAAACAATCAGAACAACAAAATTCAGGGAAGCATCCTGTAGTATATTCATCAATGGCTAATAATTCATTATCATCATATAAAAATCTTGTATAGGAGCTATCTCTATAAGCTGAAACAGAATCAGAATCAACATTTACAAAAGTATTAGATTTAAATAAATATAACCAACCTAATGCAGTATATGCGGAATTATAATATTCTTCATCTTCCGTCTCTGCTATAGCTGATTTAACATATGAAATAGCCGTATCATGATCACCATTTCTAAAAAACACTTCCCATGCAAATGCCATACCATCATGATAAGAATAAACACCTAACTCTTCCTCTAGACCAAACCAGCCAGGATCACAAGAAAGAAAAATTAAAATATATAAATAAATTATTTTCTTCATTTTAATAATGTAACAGCTTTAACCATTTTTGAACTATAATTACTAATTTCTAAAAAATAAGTACCTGATGGCATCGTTATCCCTTCTCTATTGGTTCCATCCCAACTAGCCGTATAACTACCTTGTGGCTGATAGCCATAATCAATCATATTTATTTTTTGTCCCAAAATATTATATACAGATAATTTAACATTAGAATCAATATCTATAGTATAATCAATTGATACTATAGGATTAAATGGATTGGGATAACAAGAAGTAATACCAAACTCATAAGGAATTATACTTTCATTCTCTATACTATTCTCATTATAAGATAAAATAAATGTGCCAAATTCATTTATTTCTGTAAAAATATTATTACCATCATTATATGTAGGATATTCAATAAGCTGATTATCTATAATTTGATTTATTTTAACATAATTTATATTATATTCGCTTGGAATTTGATTATAAGAAAAATAAATCCAAGCACCATCAATTAAATCTTTATTAGATACAATATCAACTAAACTTGAATCAATAACATCATAATTTCTAATTATATCATTATTTATAAATGAAGATTCATATATTAATACTCTTGAGTTTTCTCCAAATGAATTATTAGAAAATTTTACAAACATATTACCAGACTGTGATGTTATCGCACTATTTTGCTGATTCGCAATTATAGAATCATAATTTAAATATGAAACATTAATATATGTATTATTATGATCATCTACAGTAAAAACAAACATATCCATTGAATCAAGGTTTTTAAATCTTCCAATAGATTGAAAAATATTATTAGATGAAAAATAATTTAAATCAACTAATTCAGTAGAGCCTGATTCAAGAATTTCAGATGTATAATTAATATAAGAATAAGAGGAATAATCTGATTCTCCAATAATAACCTGATCATTTGGGATAAAATACATATCATAATGATCAAGATATAAATCTAATGGATTTAAAATAAATTTGAACTCACCCTTAGTATACTCAAGGTCTAATAAAAACTGTTCTGAATTATTATAAGATATTACTCCAGGATGTTCAAACTCAATACACATCCCATCTTCATTGTCCCAAAATTCATTTTCCAATTTACATTCGGATTCTATCTTATCATTATCTACTGAACTATAATTCTGAGATACAATTCTCCAATTATAGACATCACCATTAACATTTTTTAATAGAGAAGTATTTTCACTGTGTAATTCTGGAACATACAAATTATTAACATTATACTTAGGATACAAAGAGTCAGTTTTAATTTCTGCTAGCACATATGCATACTGACCAGTAAATATTGAATCATCAATATAATCAGCTATAACATAAACATCTTCATTATTTATTAATTCTAAACGATAATATAAATTATAAGGTTTTTGATTTAAAGCGGCATCTGTATCAGGATCAAAATAAGAAGCTGCTTGTTCTCTGCCCCAAATGAAATAATATGAAGGTATAAGATTATCAATAGCTGACATATAAACATAAAGGCTATCTAAATTAGGATCAGCAGGCAAAGGATTTGTATTAGTTAAAACATCCTCTCCAAAAAACTTAGTTTTATCAAAATATATATTTTCATCAATTACAGGACCCTTTAAGTCCTTAATATCTATGCTTTTAGAATAATTTGATAAATTATGTTCTAATTGCAGATTAGAATATGGAGCATCATTAACTTGTTTAATATTAATATTAACATCTATAGTATCCATTAGATTATCAGAATCAGTAATTATAAATTGCTGTACAAAATGACCGCTAAAATTATGATTACAATTTAAAGGGCATATGACATTCGCATCATCTACCGAATAAGCATCATCTGCATTTGATAAACACATTCCATTATCCCATTGACAAAAAGAATCCCAAACACAATCTTCTTTTAATTCATGCTTATCACAATTTTCAAAATCAGTATCTACATCTAGGCTATCTATAACACATTCACTGAAATAACATACTGACTTTAAGTCTATACTATTAAAATCAGAATCTATATCCATTAAATCATCAGAATAAAAGCCTAATGGCTGACTGGTTACAAATAATTTATCTGCATTAGCTAATGAATCGGAGTCACTTATATTAAATATAAATTGTATAGCATCTGCACCCTCTAATTCATCAAAAGAAACCATATTATTAGATATACTTTCTTCATTTTCATTTATCTGTAATATAGAAGCAGAAATAGATGGAGGATCATCTACATTAAAAACTTCAACAGATAAAGTATCCTTATCGATAAGGCGTTCATTATATCCATCACTAATAGTAAATTCTACATCTGCAAAACCATAGAAATTAGCATTTGGTATTAAAGTAAAACTCGCTTCAAAAGTACCATCTGACTTTAAAACAATATTTTCATCACCACAAAAGACATCTTCTCCTTCTAAGCCTTCACATGAAAAGGTTAATAAATCACCTATATCAGGATCAAATGCATTAATGCTACGTATAGTTGGAGTTTCTTCATATATTGATAAAGTTGGTAAATCTATAAAGACAGGTGCATCAGGTGTTGGAAGAACAGTCACTTGGACATCTAAAGAATCCAACCCTTCATAACCATCATCAACAATAAATCTAACAAATTCCGTTCCATTAAAATGTTCAATATTTGAAAAAGAAATTTCAGCTGATAAAAAGTCTTCTGATGGGACTATATTAAAATCACAAAATATATTAATATTATCTTCAGAATTATTTTGAATTTGCTGACATGAAAACGTCAATTCATCATTTTCGCTATCTGTTGCTAATATATCAAGAGAATAATAAAAACCATTTTCAATAAAAGAATCTTCTTCAAATACTATTGGTTTAATAGAATTTAAAATGGGAGGATCATTTTCAGGTTCAATAATAATATAAATATACCCTTCATTAGAAGAAGTACCATATGGATAATCATCTACATAATAAGAACAAGTATCTTGACCAGTTTTATGTCCTGTAGGATAATTTTCATTAGGAGTATACTCGATGATACCATTACCTTTATGTAAACAATTACCATTATTACCTGTTAGTTCTATTCTATAAGATAATTCATCATTATCAAAATCCTGTGAATAATCTGATAATAAAACACCAACAGACATATCTTCACGAGTTTTTAAATTAATATTACCTGCAACAGGATTATCATTTTCTGATATAATTTCAATACTAAAAAGAGATTCAGATATTAATTTACCATCTGATGCTTGATATCTACAAGTATCAAAGCCACTTACTTTATTATCATATGGATAATGTTCATCAGGAGTATAAGAAATTGAACCATTATCAATAATACAAACTCCATTGATAGCATTTTCCACTATAGTATACTGTAAAAGATCATCATCCACATCAATAGTATATTCAGAAAGATTTGCATCTATTGGTTGATCTTCTTTCGTTTGCAAATCTATGAATGATGTAACAGGAGCATCATTAACCGCATTTACAATAACATTAACATTCTGAGAATCTTGCGCTCTACCAAATTGATCATCAACAGTAATCAAGACGATATCACTACCATTAAAGTCTTGAACTGCTGAAAAATGGACATATGATAAATAATTTCCATCTCCTAAATCATCACCTTCAACTACCTCACATATAATAGATTCTGAATTATCACAAGAAAATTGTAATGTTGTATTTGGATCAGGATCAAATGCCTGAATTAAAACTTTAATAGATTCATCTTCATTAAAAATAATATCATCAACTTGATTTAACTGAGGAGGATCATTTTGAAAAGTCACCTCTATATTAACTTCTTGTGAATCGATACCACCATATTCATCTTCAACATATACAGTAATAGTTTCTATACCAAAGAAATTTTCAACAATATTAGTTCCTGTTAAAATATTATTCTTTATTTGACATGATATATTATCACTGGGCTCACAACTAAAGGTCAAATTATCACCAGCATCTACATCAGATGCAAAAAGTTCAATTAGATAACTCTTATCTTCTATAAAGCTCGTATCAGCAATAAAATCTAATATTGGATTATCATTAATAGGTAATATCTCAATATTAATAAAAGATGTATCAGATATATTAGGTCCAGTTATTTCACTAATAAAGAAAGAGCAAGTATCTTTGCCACTATTTATATTGGTATATGGGAAATCCAAATCAGGAGTATAAGTCATAATACCATCATTATCAACAACACAATTACCATCTTCTCCTGAAATAAATATATTATAATCAACAGCTTCAGTATAATCTCCAAGATTATCAACATTAATCATATAATCAAATAAATTAATCTCAAATGTTTCATCTTCATTAATTATCCCTTCAACTTCTTCTGTTTCAATTATATCATTAACAGCTTCAATAATAACAACAACTTCCTGAGATGATACATCAACGGGAAGTCCATATTGGTCTAATCCACCACCATTTTCATCAGTTACATATATCGTTAATGTTTCATTACCATTCCAATGATCTTCTGCACTAGTGAAAGTAATCAAACTAGTATCATTTTCATCTACAGAACATAAAATATTTTCTCCTGATACACAATGAAAAGTAAGTACATGCTCCTCCTCATCAGTAGCATTAGCGATTATCGTTATAGGTGCATCTTCATCCGTTATAATAGTTAAAATATTATCTAAAACAGGATCATCATTAGATGGGAGTATAGTAATAAGTACGGTAGAAGTATTTGAAATTGCACCACTTGGGTCCATACAATTATAAGTAAAAGAATCACCCGGGTCACCCGTATCATTATCTGGAGCAAAGTATGTAAATGTACCATCACCATTATCTATAACACTAGCACCCTCTTCAAATGGTCCTTCTAATATATTAATAGTTAAAGGGTCACCATCTGGATCAGATATACTAAAACTATCAGTTGTACTTTGTCCCTCCAATACAGTAATAGAAACATTATCAGAAACAGGTTCATCATTTGTAGCAGTAACTTCAATTGTAACCGTTCCATCATTATCGGAATCTAGAATACCATCATTAACTCGATAAGTAAAATCATCAATTCCTACGAAATCATCATTAGGCTGATAAACAATTATTCCTCCTTCAATCAACCCTGTTGGAAAAACATTCAAAGTATCTACACCGAACAGTAGTAAACCATTGTCAACATTAGTTAGGATAGAATAAAAAAGAGGGTTATCGCCATCTAAATCAGTACCAGCCAAATTAATAGTTTTTCCAGTTTCCTCTTGTGTCTCCAATTCCATATTACTTAGCTCTGGAGCATCATTAATAGGATTAACTGTTATTTCTATACTTTGAGAATCACTATTATTAAAACTATCAAAAACTTCAATCTCAACTGATTCAATACCATTATAATTTAAAGGTGCTGTTAATGTAATCTCATTACCATTGACAACACATTCTAAATTTTCTCCAGTATTACATTCGTATACAAGAAATTCATCATCATCTTCAAGATCAGTAGCAGAGACATTAAAAACCAAGCTTTCATCTTCATCAAAATTATTATTATCAATATTATCTAAGATAGGCGGATCATCTACAGGATTTACTATGATAGTGAGTGTCGCAGAAGGTTCTTCTGAATCCAGAGAACCATCATTTGCTTTATATGTAAAGCTATCTTCACCATTAAATTCAGAATTAGGTGTATAAGTTGCTGTACTATCATTATTATTAATAATCAATCCATTCTCTGGCTGACTTAAAATAGTATAAGTTAAATCATCTCCATCCACATCACTACCATTAAAACTAATAATTATTGCTGTATCTTCATTAGTCGATTCAATACTATCGATGACAATAGGTGCATCATTAATTGGATTAATCGTAATTTCAACTTCTTCTGAATCATTTCCACCATTACCATCTGATACAATAATATCGACAGACTCTATTCCATTATAATGTTCTGGTGTTGTAAATGTTATATCAGAACCATCTACAGAACATATTATATTAGCAGTAATAGGATTACATATATATGTTAATACATCTCCATCTACATCATTTGCTGTAGCAGAAAGAGTATAAGGCTCATCCTCATTAAAATCAAAACTACCTATAACATCAAGTACAGGAGGATCATTAATAGGATTCACTGTTATAAAAACTGTAGCAGGAGGTTCTTCTGAATCTAAAAAACCATCATTAGCTATATATGTAAAGCTGTCTTCACCATTAAATTCAGCATTAGGCGTATAATTTGCTGTACCATCATTATTATTTATAACTAAACCATGACTTGTTTGAGTAATAATATTATAGGTTAAATCATCTCCATCTACATCAATCCCATCGAACGTAATATCTAATACCATATCCTCAGGAAAAGATTCATTGCTATCACTAACGGTCGGTGCATCATTAATAGGATTAACTATAATATCTATAGTTTGAATATCTTGTCCTCCTGCACCATCAAAAACTGTAATTTCTACAGACTCAGTACCATTATAGTCTTGTGGTGATACAATTGTTATATCAGCTTTTCCTCCATCATCAGGAGTTGAATCAACTACTTCAACCAAACAAGTTAAATTTGATCCTAGTGGATTGCAGGTAAAATTAAAAACATCATTAATATCTATATCAGAGACATCTATAGAAAAAGTTCTAGATACATCATCTTCTTCATCTTCATCAAAAACAAAAGAAGTTATGTTATTTTCATCAAGAACAGGAGGATCATTTACTGGATTAATTGTAATTGTAACTACTGCATTTTCAGATTCTAAATTATTAAAAGAATCTATATCCTCATCTACTACCCAAAATGAAAAAGTATCAGTTCCATTAAAATCATCATCTGGAGTATAAGTAACAGTTCCATCATCATTATTTAGAACTGTACCATTTTCAGGAGAAAAAGGATTATCTACAATAAAATATGTTAAAGCATAATTTTCTACATCATCTGCTGATAAACTAAATGTTGAAGCTTGGTCTTCGTTAGTGCTTGTATTAATTTCATTAGCAATAGGTTGATCATTAACCGGATTCACTGTAACTGTAATATCTTGAGAATCTTGCCCACCATCACCATCATTTGCAATAATCATAAAATTTTGAGTACCAAAAAAATGTTCCACAAGATTAAAAAATATAATATTTGAACCTGTCACTTCACACCCAACATTATTATCATATGGAGTACAATCATATGTAAATTGAGCATTATCACTATCTGAATAGAGAGGATCTACCACATCATCTTCTGCATAAACTACTAATATATCAGATTGGGTATCCTCATCAAAAGCTATATCATCAATAAAACTTAATATTGGTGGATCATTGACATTATTAACACAAACTATAAATTCTTGAGAGTATGTATCATTATCAGAACCCGATCCATCTGTAAGGGTTAAATTAAATACTTGAGTACCTTTAAAATCTTGAATAGGAGTAAAAGTCATCGTATTTAAATCGTTTACTTCATCATAGAAATTTGTTTCATTTTGGAATACGATTTGTGATTCCAATAATTCTCCAGCTATTTCATTACCTACAGGTGTTAAAACATAATTAATGGTTTCTTGAGGAGTCACATTATAATACTCATGTGAGTCAATATCTGAAATATAAAGATTGTATGTATATGAAGTGTCCTCATCAAATTGAATTTCACATTCATCAATAAATTCAAAATTAGGGGTGTCGTTTACAGGGTTTACAGTTAAAAGAAACTCCTTATTTGCAGAATTAGATCCATCAGAAGCTGAAACAATAACATTAATATCTCCATTCCAATCTGCTTCAGGGGTAACTGTTAAAACCCATTGACCATTTTCAAAATTTGTCTGTAACGTAGTACCATAAGATATGTGCTGAGTATACTCATCATATACATTAACATTTAAATCAGCTAAATTATTATCTAAATCAGTAATATCTAAAATTAATATAAAAACACCATCTTCATCTATGCTATCATCATCTATATCAGCAATTTCTGGAGGATTATTATTATTAGCATCTACGACTTCAACAGACCAACTATAAGTATCTTCCTGTACTCCATTACTACCATTTTCACTATTAAAATCAATAAGTTTAATTGTAATATTAAATTGTCCTAAAGTATTTGGATACCATAAGAAATTACCATATTCATTATTTTCTGTTGCTTCAAGAGAACTATCACCACCTCCAGGAGATGATGTAATCGTAAAATTAAATTGCGTATCATCTACATCTGCATTAGATGGATCAACTAAGAATGAATATTCTCTATTAATTACTATACTTGATGGAGGTGCTGGGATATTGCTCAAATTAGGCTGATCATTAATAGAATTCACTGTTATATTAAATTCATCTTCGAAACAATCAGAATTACTATCACAAGCCCTCAATACAGGACTACCTGAACCATGCTTATTATCAATAAAATCTATGGTTAAAATTGTACCTGCTATACTTGATGAAATCACTGTTCCTAAATCACCTAAATTAATAAGTTGATAAGATAAATTGACTCCATCCTCAACATCATAGAAATGGTTAGATAAATCAATTATAACATCATCACTATCTTCATCAACAGATATATCGCTAATTTCTCCTAATGATTCTACAGGGTCATTAACTGAGCTAACAGTAACATTAACATCTTGAGAATCTGCTAATGTAGCATCAATAACTGTAATTCTAATTGTTTCTATACCATTATAATTAGGAGGAGATGTAACAGTTAATTGATTACCATTAATTAGGCATCCAACTTCATTCCCTAGTGGTGTACAACCATATGTTAAAAAATCATTCTCAACATCAGATGCATTTAAAATCAAAATTTCTGATTCATCCTCTTGAAAACTTATATTTGGAATAAAATCTAAAACCGGCGCATCATTCACAGGAGAAACTGTAATATTTATAGTTTGTAAATCATCACCTCCATTACCATCTTGAACTATTATTTCTACTGCCTCTGTACCATTATAATCTTGATTAGATGAAAATGTAATTTGATTACCATTTATATTACATATAATATTATCTCCAGGATTACAACTAAAACTCAAATTATCACCATCAATATCTGTAGCTGATACATTTATTGCTGTAGACTCATCTTCAAGAAAACTAATATTTTCAATATTATTTAATATTGGATTATCATTAGTAGGATTGACTGTTATTTGAACACTTTGACTATCTTCTCCTCCTTGGACATCTGAGACTGTTATAAGAGCTGAACCTATACCATTATAATCAGGAGTAGCAGAAAATGTAATTTCATTATTATTTACATTACAAATAATATCATCACTTGTGGGTGAGCAAGAATAAAATAAATTCTCGCTATCTACATCTGTAGCGGAAACTGTTATAATAGTAGAATTATCTTCAGGAAAACTAACACTATTAATAAAATCTAATATAGGATCATCATTAACAGCTACAACATCTAAGTCAAAACTATCACTATCAGTTTCTTGCTCATCAGAGATTGTTATAGTAATATTTATTATACCATTATAATTCAGATTGGGAATTACAGTTAAAACACCATCATCATCTATATTACCAGATGCAGGACCAGTTATATTAGGAGGCAAGTATAGTATCAAATCATTATCTGGATCCGAAGCTTGCAATTGATAGACCAAAGTTTCATCTTCCAAAATTGTTTGATTAGGGATATCTACAAGTTCTGGGGGAGAATTTCTAGTTATATCATTTATAGATTGTTCTAATTCTGAGGTAATAACAATGCTTGTAAATATTCCTGCGAATAGTATAACAAGTATTTTTTTTATCATAATTATGTTCTACTGATGCAATCTAGCAGATATTCCTTGAATAGTCAAAATAAATTTTTGTACTTCCTTTGAATAAACAAAAAGTTCATCTATAGTATAAAATATATCTACAGGATAAACTTCTTCATCAAAATACATCATAAAATTAGATTCTAATTTTAATTGATATTCTCTGACTATTTCTTTCTTAAGAATCTTTTGTTTTAGGAAATTTAGAGGAAATTTAATTTGACCATTTGAAGTTAAATGAAAAAGTGGGATTAATCCATAATCAATACTTTTACATTGGAAAGTCATTGTACCATAACCTTCACCTCTACCCCAACCAATTGAATCCGCACCTTCTTCTGTGAATTTCACTAAATCAACAATTATATTAGAAATCCTAGTCTGACATGATTCTTTAACAGTCTTAACAAATAAATCTTTATTCCACTTTGCCAATGAAAACACCCCTAATAATTGAAAGTATAATATAACAATTTATTGACTAAATTGTTAGCAAAATATTAGTTCATCATATTATCTAAAAATTTTTATAATAAAATTAATTATAAATGAAAATATAACACTTATTATAAGCATGCTAGTAATAGGAATAAATACTTTTATATTTTTTGATTCATATTTAAAATCACCAGGAAGATTTCCTAAAAAATTAAATTTATCTCCAAAAACATAAATAACAAATCCTATAATGGAAATAAAAAAACCAATAAGAATAATATTTTTACCTATTCCCAAAAAAATCAATTAAGTATAATATTTACAAGGACAATAACATCTATTACATTTGTGATATTATCAGAATTAATATCTGATAATAGACTAAAAGAAGATAAACCTAATATACTATTAACAATTGAAACGACATCTACAACATCAATAGAATCATCATAATTTACATCTCCTAATTCAAAGCATGTTCCACCATTACAATCTTCAGTACAAAACCATTCACCAAAATATTCATCACAATAACATGTTGATGGAACACAATCACCAGATTCTTCATAATCAATACAAATATAATTATCTAAACAACCTGTTGAAAAACAGCCTGAGGGATTCTCATCAATACAATATGCTAATTCACAATTTCCGCTACTATTACATATAGAATCAGGTAAATCAAAACAATCACAAACCCATTCCATACAATCATTATTTATCCAATCTGAAACCAAAGGATCAATATAGTTATCATTATATAATAATTCATTTACAGCATAATGACAATCACCAAGTCCAACACTACAATCACCCCAAACCGATATACAATCAGCATCATTATCACATTGACCGGATATATCATTATAGAATTGATTATATTGATTTTCTATATCTTCACATAAATTAGGTTCGTTAAAACAAGATTGTTCACATTCAAAAAGAGTATCAAAGAAAGCATTACTATAGTCTACTCCATCAATAAGCCAACCACATCCAGAAACTCCTTGGCATTGATCATTAACAACAGCAATACCTAAATACATATCACACATTCCAAAAAACAATCCTCCAAGATCATCACAAGGATTAACATTATTATAACAATTAACTAAATTATTATTTAAATCATAAAAATCAGCATAACAACCACCACAATAATTAGAAAAACATTCAACAGGAGTATTTAATTGACATTCAGGAGCGATTTCACAAGGGTCAGCGAAACAAGAAACTGGCATCTCACATGCATTTGATAAGAATATATCTTGAATTTCAACTGCAGAACATTCAACACACCATATCTCTTGTCCATCTAATTCTACAAACCGATTAATATAATTTAAAGGATTATATAAATCAGGAAATATTATATTCACAATAGGTTGTCCTAATTCATCCTCTAAATAGTATTGCGAACAATCATCCATACAAAAACTTGCTTCTATAGATTTAACATAACCAATATAATTATCAGATAATAAAAATGATAACATTAAAATAAAGTATAAAAGTATTTTTTTCATGATAGAATATAAAAATATTTAATGAATAAAAAAAAAGGGGATCTAGCGATCCCCTTTATTTGTATCTCCTCATCAGACACTTTACCGCGCACACTTTATACGGTAATTTTTGTAGCGGGGACAGGATTTGAACCTATGACCTTCGGGTTATGAGCCCGACGAGCTACCAGACTGCTCCACCCCGCGTCTAAATCTTTTTTAAAAGAGCGATAAATTATACATTTTATGTTTAAAAAAACAAATACTAATTTACTAACTACTCAATTACTTCAATTGTTCCATTACTTTTTTCAATTATTTTTTTTTTAAATAAATTAATAATTCTATAAGGGACTTCAAGATTTAATAAAATCATATCTGAAAAATCACTATTTAGAATATTAATATTATAATCAGAAATTAGATTATTAATAATTTTATGATATTTATAATCTAGTTTTATACTCATTTTTTTAAATAGCACCCATTTTTTATAGTCTATATTATCCTTAAGTACTAAATCAGCAGCATATTTATACGCATCTATCAATCCAACTATACCTAACTTAGTACCACCAAAATATCGTACAACGACTATAATTCTATTAATTATTTTATTTTTCTTTAAAATATTTAGGATTGGTTTTCCTGCAGCACCAGAAGGCTCTCCATCATCGTTTGAAAATTCTATAATCTCAGGGTTATAAAATAAATCTAAGTTGTCAATATTACATAATCTATAACCATAACATATGTGTGAAGCATCTTTAAATTTATCATCTAATTCTGATATTATTTTTTTTACTTCTAATACACTATTTACCTCAAATGTAAAAACTTTAAATAATGAACCTTTAATTTTAAATTCATTAGAATAAGTACCTGATATTACATACATAATTAACTTTTGCTTTTCCTAAAGGAAATTCTTATTGGAACGCCTCTAAAATCAACAAAATTTCTTAATTGATTTTCAACATACCTTCGATAAGATTCTCCAATAAGATCTGGAAAATTAGAGAAAATAGCAAATAAAGGTGGTTCTGTACTAACTTGAGTTATATATTTTAATTTTATATCCTTACCCTTGGATGAAGGCGGAGAATAATGAGAAACTATTCTTGCAAGTATAGAATTAAGATTTGAAGTAGATACCTTGTTTTTTCGTTTTTCATATATTTCCAAAATATTTTTAAGGACCTCTCCAACTCTAAAATTATTTTTTATAGATATAAATTTTATAGGATAATGTTCTAAAGAAGGAAAATCATATATCATATCATCTGCAATATCTCTCATAGTATTTGTTTGCTTATCATCTATCAAATCCCATTTATTAATAATAATAGTCAGCCCCTTACCCTTATCTATGACATATCTAATAATATTTTTATCTTGACTATCAAAACCTTTTCTAGCATCAATTAATATCGCTACTACATCACTTTCATCTATAACTTTAAAAGTTCTTAAATTACTATAGAACTCTATAGAATCATTAACTTTAGATTTTTTCCTAAGCCCTGCTGTATCGATAATCCTAATATCTTTTTTATAATATTTGATATATGAATCAACAGAATCTCTTGTTGTACCAGCAATATCTGTAACTATTGATTTATTTTCATTCAACAAATAATTCATTAATGATGACTTACCTACATTTGGCATTCCAACTATTGAAAAATGTATAAAATTCTCAAGATTATCATCTATAACAGAATGTGGAATCATAATAGTAATTTTATCTAACAATAAACCTATTTGACGTCCACTCTGAGCTGAAATATATACTTGATTATCAATACCAAGCTCATAAAATTGATATACAGATTCTTCATTTTTTAAGGTATCAACCTTATTTATAACTAAAATACAAGGTTTATTACTTTTAATAATAGCTTCTGCTAACAATCTATCAGTACTAGTTATATCACTTCTTCCATCTACAACAAATAATATAAGGTCGGCTTCATTTTGAGCTATCTCTGCTTGAAATGTAACCTGCCTAGAAATAGTATCCTTACTTTTTGGAATATATCCACCTGTATCAATTAAATTATATTTTTTATTTAACCACTCAATTTTTGAATATATTCTATCTCTAGTAACACCCTCTTCAGGAGAAACTATAGACTGCCGTTTCCCGACTAAACGATTAAACAGTGTAGACTTACCAACATTCGGTCTACCTAATATGGTAATTGTAGGTTCTAACATTATATTTTAAAATATTATTTTACTAATATTAATTAATGATTAATTTATAATATAATAACTTATTTTTGTTTAATTAATTGAAAGGAATTATTTTGGATAAAAAAGATGAAATTATTTCAGCTATTGTAATGCTACTATCAGTTGCTAAAGCTGATGATACTATAGAAAACAATGAAATAGAGACCATTAAAAATATTGTATCTGACTTTTTTCAAATTGATTCTAATAATGATATTGATAATTTAATAAATACTGCAAAAGTTCAATTAAACAATTCAATTGATATTTTTGAATTTGGGAAAGAGTTAAATGATAACTGGAATTATCAAGATAAAATTGATTTTATATGCTGCATGTTTGAAGTGAGCTTATCTGATGGAGATTTATATTATATGGAAGAGCATATGATTAAGAAAATATCAACTATTTTAAATGTTAATCACAAAGATTTAATTAATGCTAAAATTGAAATGAAAAAAATATTTAACTAAATTTATGTTAAGATATCTTTTTCTTTAGCCAAGATTATAGCATCAATTTTTTTAATATATTCATCTGTTAATTCTTGTATATTATCTAAAGCTCGTTTCAAATTGTCCTCAGATAAACCAGAATCTTTTTCTTTTTTTAATTGATCATTAGCATCTCTTCTAATATTCCTAATTGATACTTTACCATCTTCACCAAATTTATAAGCACCCTTTACGAGTTCTTTTCTTCTTTCTTCAGTTAAAGCAGGAACATTAATTCTTATAACAGTACCATCATTATTTGGAATTAAACCTGTATCAGAAGTAGTAATTGCCTTTTCTATGATTTCCAAGCTTGTAGGGTCAAAAGGCTGAACCAGTAATAATTGAGCATCAGGAGTAGAAACATGAGCTATATTTTTTAATGGAGTAGGTGTACCATAATAATCAACCTTTATATTATCTAGTATATTGGTAGAAGCTCTCCCAGTTCTGATTTGCGATAACTCATTCATACAATATTCTACTGCTTTAATCATTTTATTTTTTGCATCGTTAAATATTTGATCAACCATTTTTCTTCTCCTTTATGATACTAAAGTACCAACATTATTATATTTTATTAAATTAGATAAACTTTCTTCATCATTTATATCCAATACAACAATTGGTATATTATTTTCCTTGCATAGAGTAAAAGCTGTCATATCCATAATTTTTAATTCTTTATCTATTACTTCTTTGAATGATAATTCTTCATATTTAATAGCATTTTTATCCTTCATAGGATCACTTGAATAAATACCATCCACCTTAGTACCTTTTATAATAACATCTGCATTTATTTCTACACCTCTAAGAGCAGCTGCCGTATCAGTAGTAAAATAAGGATTTCCTGTTCCCCCTGCAAATATAACAATCCTATTTTTTTCTAAATGACGAGTTGCCCTTCTTCTAATATATGGCTCTGCTAACTGAGTTACACTAAGTGCAGACATTACCCTAGTATCACAATTTATTTTTTCTAACTCAGACTGTAAAGCGACCGAATTCATTATTGTTGCCATCATACCCAAATAATCAGCAGGGACCCTATCCATTCCCTGCTCTGATACAGCCATACCTCTAAAAATATTACCACCACCAATAACAATACCTATTTCAATAGAATTAGAATGTATTTCTTTTATTCTTTTTGCAATTTTTTGAGTTAAATTAGGGTCAATACCAAAGCTTCTCTTTCCCGCTAATACTTCTCCACTTATTTTAAAAAGTATTCTATTAAAGCTTATGGATTTTCTTCCCATAGATTTGGATTATATTATTTTTCGCCTACTTGAAATCGAGAAAAAGAATTTACTACTATATTTTCTCCTAAAGTAGAAACTTTTTCAGTAATTAAATCAGTAATTGTTTTTGATGGATCCTTAACAAAATTTTGTTCTAATAAAACATTCTCTTGATAAAACTTCTTTAATCTACCTTCAACCATTTTTTCAACTATATTATCTGGTTTACCACTCTTTTGAGCTTGATCAGCATAAATTTCTTTTTCTTTTTCAACAGTAGAAGGTGAAACATCTTCAACTCGAATTGAGATAGGAGATGTAGCAGCAATATGCATACAAATGTCATTAGCTAAATCTTTAAAATCATCTGTATTTGCTACAAAATCTGTTTCACAATTAAGCTCAAGGAGAACACCTAATTTTGCACCAGGATGAATATATGATACGATACTACCTTCTTTAGCATCTCGACTTGCTTTTTTCTGGGCTTTAGCAGCACCTTTCTTTCTTAAAATTTCAAATGCTTTTTCTTGATTACCATTAGCCTCAACTAATGCTTGCTTACATTCCATCATACCACAACCAGAACGATCTCTTAAATTTTTAACTTCTTGTGCATTCACTGACATAAAAATAAACTCCCTATAAATTACTTAACTTCTTTAACATCATTATTTTCTTTTGAAGCAACAACTTCAACAGCAGACTCTTCATTTTTAGCAACAACTTCAATCACCTCTTTATCCTTAGAACCACCAACAGTGTCAAGAATTGAATCAGAAATATATGACATTATTAATTTTATAGTTTTAATAGAATCATCATTAGCAGGTATTGGATAGTCTAAAGAAAAAGGATCTGTATTTGTATCTACTAACCCAAAAGTAGGTATGCCTAAACATTTAGCTTCAGCAACAGCAATTTTTTCATGATTAGCGTCAATAACAAAAAGAGCATTTGGTAAATGCTTCATATCTTTAATACCCCTATGTAAATCTGAAAGTTTTAATTTTTCTCTATTTAACATATGACGCTCTTTTTTTGTTTTATTTTTATATATTGGAGAAGATTCTTTTTCCAACATTACTAATCTTCTAATACTTTTTTTAATTGTTGCAAAATTAGTCAAAGTACCACCTAGCCATCTTTCAACAATATAAAACATTCCACATCTATCTGCACAAGTTTGTACTAAATCTTTCGCTTGAGGCTTAGTTCCTACAAAAAGTATGTTTCCACCATTCTCAACAATTTTTATCATTTCTTTAAGAGCTTTATCAATATAATTTAATGTTAATTTTAAATTAATGATATAAATACCATTCTTTTTAGTAGCTATAAAAGGTTTAAACTGAGGATTCCATTTACTAACAGGATGACCATAATGCGCTCCTGATTCTAATAATTTATCTATATTCATTTTATCCATTTTATTTAATTTTAATTAACGTTTAGAAAACTGGAATTTTTTTCTAGCACCTGGTTGACCGTATTTTTTTCGCTCAACAACTCTAGAATCTCTAGTCAACATACCAGCTTTTTTTAATTTACTCCTGTAATCAGGACTCATACCCTGTAAAGTTCTAGCAATAGCCAACCTAACAGCACCTGCCTGCCCCGACAGTCCTCCACCTTTAACATTAACGAGTATATCACTTTTATTATCAAAACCAACCACAGATAAAGGTTCCTGTAATTCCATAACCAATGAAGATCTTTTAAAATAATCTACAATTTCTCTATCATTTATTATAATTTTCCCCTTACCTTTTACAAAACGAACTCTAGCTATTGAACTTTTTCTTCGTCCTAAGGCGATATTAACTGATTCTGACATAATTTTTATAGCTCCAATTTAATTGGTTTTTGTGAAGAATGCGGATGATCATTACCCGCATAAACTTTTAAATGTGTAAGTATTTTTTTACCTAAACGATTATGAGGCAGCATACCTTTAATAGAATTCATTAAAATGAATTCAGGCTTCTTCTCTCTCATAACCTTAATAGATATATTTTTAGCACCACCAGGATAATTAGTATGCTTAAAATAATCCTTCTGTGACGCCTTTTTACCTGACAGTTTAACTTTATCAGCATTCACTATGATAACAAAATCACCCATATCCATATGAGGCGTATAATTAACTTTATTTTTCCCTCTTAAAACTTGAGCGACTTTTGATGATAACCTACCTAATGTTTTATCAGTAGCATCAACTATAAACCACTTCTTATCTACTTCATTAGCTTTTATATAACTAGTTTCCATATTAAATATTTCACAAATTAAAATTTTAGTTTATTACAGCCCGTTAAGTTATGAGGGTAAACTATATCAAGTCAAGCATTTAATATAATATATATAAACTATTTTAGGTTGAAATAAACCCGCTACTTAGATAGATAGATATATCCTTTATTAATTGTAGTAAGAATTTTACCAAACATTTTCTTACCAATTATAGGGGAATTTGATGATTTCGAAAATATTGAATCCCTATCAAAAATCCATTCTTTATTTGGGTCAATTATATTAATTTCTGCAGTATTGCCAACTTTTATTGTATTAGGAATAATATTAATTATCTTACTAGGATTAATAGTAAAAAGATTTATTATTGATTCAATTGGATATTTCTTATCATTAAGAGTCTTATTAACTAATCCAAAAGCAGATTCTAAACCAATCATACCACATGAAGCATTTTTGAAATCCCTTTCTTTATCAACAATTGAATGAGGAGCATGATCAGTAGCAATACAATTAATCAAACCTGATTTAACGCTATCAATAAGTGCATCTCTATCTTTTTGAGATCTTATAGGTGGAGCAACTTTAGCATTAGTGTCAAAACTTTCTAAAATTTTATCAGTCAAAGATAAATGATGAGGAGTGACTTCAACAGTAACATCAACTCCTTTATCCTTAAAATATTTAATAATTTCTAAAGATTTATATGAAGAAATATGAGGAATATGAATCTTACCACCTACATAATCAGCAATAGATAAATCTCTATATATCATAGTTGATTCAGAAATATCAGGATTACCAGGTAAGCCTAATCTTAAAGACATATCGCCTTCATGAATTAAACCATCATTAACTAAACAACAATCTTCAGCATGATTGATAACAGGTATATCAAACTTCTTAGTATATTCTAAAGCATATCTCATTAATTGAGAATTTTTCAAAGGTATACCATCATCAGAAATAGCTACAGCTCCTGCTAAAACCATTTCACCAATTTCTGCTAATTCATTGCCTTTTTGCCCCTTAGTAATAGCACCTATAGGATGTATATAGACAGGTGATTCTTTTGATGATTCTATTATAAATTTTATTAATTCCGGAGTATCTATAACAGGTTCTGTATTAGGCATAGTACAAACTCGCGTAAATCCTCCAGAAATTGCAGATAAAGCACCTGTTTCTATTGTCTCTTTGAATTCAAAACCAGGCTCCCTAAAATGAACATGAATATCTATAAAACCATTAGTAATAATTTTATTTTTACAATCAATAATTTGACAAGTATCATCTACAGATATATTTTTATTAATTTCTTTTATAGAGCCATTTTTTATAAGAATATCATTGGTATCATCAATAGATAAAAAAGGATCGTAAATCCTGCCTCCCCTTAATAAAATACTACCCTTTATTTTATTTATAACACTATTCAATATCCTTACCTCCTAGCAATAGATACAATACACTCATTCTAATAGCAACACCATTTAATACTTGATCTAAAATAATTGCTTGATCACTATCTGCAACTTCACTATCAATTTCGACACCTCTATTTATTGGACCGGGGTGCATAATGACTATTTCTTTTTTATGCCGCTTTATTCTCTCATTAGTAATACCAAAAAAAGTTCTATATTCACGAACAGATGGTATTAATCCAATACCCATTCTTTCCCTCTGGATTCTAAGTACATTTACAGCATCTGCCCATTCTAGCATTTCATCTACATCATAAGTCACAGTAACACCTAGATTTTCTATATTCCTTTCTAATAGATGAGGAGGAGAACACAATTTAACCTCAGCCCCTAATTTAATAAGGCCAAAAATATTCGATAAAGCAACACGACTATGCAGTATATCACCTACTATACCTATTTTTAATCCCTTTATTTTACCAAATTTTTCTTTTACACTCATCATATCTAACAATGCTTGAGTAGGATGTTCATGTGTCCCATCTCCTGCATTAATTATAGGAACATCAACATAATTCGTAAGCTGTAAAGCAGATCCTGGAACCGGATGTCTCATAACAACAGCATCCATTTTCATTACATGTATATTTTGTATGGTATCCTTTAGACTTTCACCCTTTTGGACACTCGAAGAACTTGCAGAAAAATTAGTAACATCAGCAGATAATCTTTTTTCAGCTAATTCAAATGAAATCTTTGTTCTTGTTGAATTTTCAAAAAATAAATTCACTATATTTTTACCATTTAAAACAGGTACTTTTTTTACAGGTCTCTCAAGCACCTCCCTAAAAGTAAATCCAACATCAATAATTTTTTCGATATCAGATTTAGAAATATGTTCTAAACCTAATAAATGTTTTGTTTCTATACTTCCCATTTAATATTCTAATAAATTAACTTCGTCCTTATTATCAATTTCCTCAACTAAAACATGTATATGTTCTTTTTCTGAAGTAGGAAAATTTTTACCTATAAAATCTGCTTTTATTGGTAATTCCCTATGTCCCCTATCTACCAAAACACCCAATTTAATGGCAGAAGGTCTTCCAAATGAGAATATCTCATCCATAGCAGCTCTAATTGTTCTGCCAGTATATAATACATCATCAATTAAAACTATAATTTTATTATTAATATCAAACTTAATATCTGAAGGTCCAACTTTAGGAGAACCTAAGTTTTCACTAAAATCATCTCTATAAAAAGTAACATCTAAAATACCTAAATCCACATTTTCATTATAATGTTTTTTTATATTTTCAACAATTCTTCTTGCGATACTTTCTCCTCGAGTTCGAATACCAACTATAGCTATAGAATCCAAGGATTTATGATTTTCTACAATTTCATGAGATAATCTCAATATTGTTTTAGAAATATCATTTTTATTTAATAATATTTTTTTTACTTTGCTCATATAATTCAAATTATACTTAATGATTTATATTCAGTGGAGATATAGAAGTTATTCAATTACTTGTCTATATCTCGTATAGAATTAAAGCAATTAGCATTATAAGTTAAAAAACTATCAATAATTATTCATAGTTTTTTTATATTTTGACTATAATTCATTCAATAAGTTTATGAACAAAATAATCGATCAATACATCTTTAAAAAATTCATTTCAACACTATTTATAATCCTAGTAGCTTTTACAATAATTTTTATCATTGTTAATGTTATAGATTTTTTAGATAAATTCATTGAGAAGAATTTGAGTAGCAAAGAAATACTACTATATTACCTATATACTATACCTTTGTTTATAAATATAGCATTCCCTATGTCAATACTTATAGCAACAATTTTTACAATTGGTTCATTACAAAAAAATAATGAAATTACTGCAATAAAGGCTTCTGGCATAAGCATTAGGAGAGTAGGATTACCAATTATAATATCTGGAATAATATTTTGTTTCATTGCGTTTTTCTTTGAAAATATTATTGTAGTAAAATCTATACAAAAAAGATTTTCTATTGAAAAAAAACTAAGACCACATGATCCTAAATATATCAAGAATAGAAAAACTGATATATTCTATCATTTAGGAGATTCATTTCTAGAAATAGAAAAATTTTATTACAAGAGCGATACGGGATCTAATGTTTCACTACAACAATATGATGGGCCTGATTTAATTTATAGAATTGACGCAAAAAAAATGACTTGGCAACCAGAAAATAATAATTGGAAACTAATTAATGGGAATATTAGAGAGTGGAAAGGTGATGAGTTTAATTTTACAACATTTAAAACAAATACAATGAACATTCCTGATATAAATCCTTCAATAATAAAAAAAGATTTTGTAGCGCCAGAAGAAATGGACTACTGGGAACTATCAAATTTAATTCTAAAATTTAAAAAAAACGGAATAGACGCCACAAGATGGCTAGTTAATAAAAATTACAAAACAGCTTTTGCATGCGTACCCCTAATTATGGTGATTTTTGGAATCGCTCTATCAATCCAAAAACCAAGAGGTAATAGTGCTATTGGTATAGGATTAAGCATTATTGTTATTTTTATGTACTATGTACTAATAACATTTGGAAAAACATTGGGATACAATGGTGTAATATCTCCATTTTTATCAGTATGGTTTGTTAATCTCTTATTCTTATCTTTTGGAATTTTTACTTTTCTACGAGCTAAAACTTAATTTTATTTTTTATAAACTATCACTACTTAATTCTTAAATCATCTATATATCCACGATAGAAATTATTTGGGCTTCCCTCAAATCTTACATTCAGTATACCTGTTTGAAGTATTTCAAAATCTGGATATAAATAAGCATTGGATTCTTTTGATTTATTTGATTCCCAAACTAATAAATCATTTAAATATAATTTAACTGAAGATAAATAATCTGTATAATGAACAAATGTTAATTTTTGTCCCTTATAAGCATAAAGGTCAGCTGATAAAGTTGGTATTTTTTTCTTATTACCAGATCCATTAAAAGCAACACAAGGTGGAGATGGACAATTATGTGATGATGAAATATTCCAACCCTTACTTGACCAATTATCAAGATTAGAAAATTTTTCAAAAAAAGTTGGATATCTACAATTACCAGCATCAACAGTACATCCATCTGGAGTATTACAACCAGGACCAGACTTAGATTGATTAAAATTTAATGCATCAGGATCAATGCACCCATAACAAAGTGACCCATCTTCCTCTCCACAAAACAGAAAAAAATCTTCCTTATAATTAATAAATTCTTTTTCATCTGCATTAGTATGTGTTTTCAATCTATATATGTAATCTTTACCATTCACTAAACCAGTATCTATAAATTCTGTAATACCAGAATTAATACTAATATTTTTTTCCCATATATTATCACTATAACGTTCTAATGAATATCCTGTTATAGATTCACAATCACTATTCCAGGTGATTATCATTTTAGTATTACTTAATGCCTTTGTTTCAATATTATATGGAGAACAATCATTATAATCAAGATTAAAAAAATATATTTTGCTTCTTTCATTATCAGCAATAGTTGCATAAATCTTATTTGTATTCATTTTAATAATATTGACAGCTTTCCCAAAACTAATATTATAATTTGGATTATTTTTAGTTTCCCAAGCTAAAAACTTACTAATAGCATGGTCTTTTACCGACATTGTATCTGGTAAATCAGCCCCCCCCATAAAAAGGAATGCAGCTCCTTCTGTCGTACGCGACCCTCTCCAATCATCCCAATTTGATGGAGTTCTTGTCCATCCTGGTGCACCAATTAAAAAATCATCATAACCATCATCGTTAATATCATAAATTGCCATTGATTGTCCCAATTTAGATTCTATACCACTAAATGAAGATTCACCAATAGAAAATATTTTTGTTTGTTTTGGATATTCATCTATATAATAATTTTTCCCCAAAGCTATTGGTCCATAGTTAATAAATACACTAGATAAAAATGTAGAATGGACTAAATCAGTAATAGGTCTTGAACTCTCTGGCTTTGCTCTAGCTAAAATAAGATCATCTATACCATCTCCATTAATATCGCCTACACTAGCAAAAGCCATAAATGTATTTGAAACTTGACCATCAAACCCTGTAATATCCCAATGTGATTCACCAAGATTATAATAATTATTTAAAAATTTAGAACCAAATAAGATCCAAGCTTTCCCTTGCTCTCCATTAGTTCCACCACCAGGCCAATAAGCAGATGTAAATACTAAATCTTCATAATTATCATTATTAAAATCTCCTTTTTCTAAATATTTACCAATATGATCAAATGGGCCACCTCCTTCAATAATTACATCTGATTCATTTCTTGCATCTATAAGATTGGGGAGACTTGAATTACCAAAAATTACATAAATAGAGCCCCTGCCTGAACCATCATCTTGCCACCATGCTACTGTTGCAGCAATAACGATATCATCAAAACCATCATTGTTCAAGTCTAATGCACATACCTCATTTCCAAATAAATCAAGATTCCCAGAAAATCCAGAAAAAGATAGTCTCACATCCATAATATCTAAAATTTTTACAACGCCTATAGTAGGCATATCATTAGAACCAAAAATAATAAATGACTCACCATCACCACCTTCATGATATGCTCCTATTAATAGATCATCAACATTATCACCATTAAAATCTCCAGATGTAAATGAAGAACCTAAATATGCCGCTCCAGGTTTACCTGATATTATAAGATTACTCAAATTTCCATCTAAATTTTCACTTCCTTTTTTTTTAAGTAATGCAGAACCATAATCAGGTGAAGGATTAAATCCTTCATGGGGATAATATATATTTTCAATAAAATCAATTTGATCAAAATAGATATAAATATTATCAAGAGTATGATGAGCTGTGACATAATCCAAAATTCCATTACCATTTAAATCTAAAGAAATTATAGGTGCACCTCCCATTGCGATTTGATCATCAATTTGACCTAGGCTACCAATAGCATTCATGATTGAGCTATGGCTATCATTCCTAATATCATACTCACTTTTTAATGCAACCTGTATCTGTGCATTTATAAAAGTGAATAAAAAGATAATAATTAATTTGTTTTTCATTTTAAAAATAAAGCTAATAATTATTGTTTTTGATTTAACCAATACATATTAATTCCATAATCAAATCCATTAACTTTAGATACATTATAACTATCTGTAAAGGAAAGACCAAAATCTATATTAAACTTATCATTTTTGCCCTTAAAACCAAAACTAAACCCAACACTTTTAGAATCATAACCTCCATATGATATACCTAATCTTAAAGGTTTTTTATATGACCCGAAAATATAGCCCGTTGATAATCTCCACTTTTGAACATTATTCCAGGAGTTATCAAAACCTGTTAAAAAATCAAATGTAATTGATTTATTTTCTTTTATCAACTTAGAAAAACCTATACTTAATGATGTTGGGTATTCCATGCTTAATATAGAATTTTTAGTTAAAGAGAGATCTTCTACTTTATAATCATCTGAATTAATATAATAAGAGGTACAATCTTCATCAGAACAATAGTAATCAGAGTCTTCTACACCATTAGTAGCAATATCATCTGGTAAAACATCTACCTGATAGACTGTATTAGCGTCTACTCTAAATATTTCATCTGTTTCAAAACTATTAAGATTTTGCATATTTAAATCATTAATAGATAAATTGATTAGATAAGACTCATTAGTATCATATAATGATAAAAGGCTAGGACTACTTGTTTTGTTCCATTTAATATGGCCCATAACATTAATAATAGATACTCCGAATTTCCATCCAGATTCAGTACGTTTTGTTGTTACACCAAAATCAAACGCAAAGCCCTCTCCTCCAGAGTTTTCTTTCATAATATATGTACCCTTAGATGTAATATCTGTAAAATTAGTTTCAAAATATGGATTCTGAGTTGGCTCTAAATTATAATAAGATAACCCTTTTAAATACTTAATAGTAACCCCTAAGCCAAATGGATCTAAATCAAATGCTCTAGTAAAAGAAGACTCCCAAATAATAGCAAAATCATTATTCATAAATAATTCATAACCGAATTCTTCACCTACATTACTATTACCGTCTAAAATGAGTTTTAAAAAATCTTGAGACAATTCAAATGAAGATAGATACCTTACATTTGATGTAAATGCCATTTTATTAAAAGAAAAATTCATTAAGACAGGCATATTAAAAAAAGAATTTATCTTAATAGGTCCTCCATTTAAATAACCAATTATTTGCTCCTTTTTAGAATCATCTAAATAGATACCACTTATATCATTTAATCTATACTGATTAAATAAATTATTAGACAAATTCAAATTCATACCAAATAGCCCTATATAGCTGTCATCTTCAAAGGCTAAATTTGCAGGATTAATACCTACGCAATGATAACCTTGTGCAGAAGTATTGTAAGATCCTGCAAGACCCATCATTATTGGATCATGGGCATAATGACAAAAAAGAATATTAAAGAAGATAAGGAAACGAATAAAAAACATCAATAATCTCCTAGATTAATCATAAAGCTTGCATAGGATTGTATATCGATATAGTGTGTACTAAGTAAATTTATCACACCATCAGGATTATTATTAGGATTTGGACAATCTGGATATTGAGAATTAACCAAAGTCATCAAGGTATTAAGATATCTAATTGGATTTTTATCACTCTCAGTAAAATTAATTAAGTTAATTTGTTCACTATCCATTGATGAAGAATAATTAGAATTCTCACCTACAACTTCTACATTGCCATAAGAATCAATAGTAGGACAAGGCAACTCTAACATTGCTAATCTACCAATTAATAAATGACTATCATTAGTTATAAACTTTAAAATCTTAACTCTAAAATCAATTTCAGACATAGGAGTAAATTTGATTGTATGAATATCATCAATTAATAAGGATCCTGCTTGAAAACCATCTTCAGAATATTCTTGCAACACTTTAATAGCTTGATCAAATATAGTAGAATTTGATTTCACATATGTACATACCCCATCAACACAATCTGAATAATTAATATTATCGATATTAATAATCTCATCTAGATATGATGGGAAAAATGCATTATCAGTAGATACTAACATAGATACAATACCAACAATAGGAGAATTATTAACAATATTACTAATTAAAGCTGCCTCTTCTAAAGAGTTACTAATACTTTCATACGTTTCATCACTCACAGGAGTTAATAAGGTCGAAGTTTCTGGAACTAAATTAACATCTAATAAAGAACCATCTATTTCTGTCCCAATAATAAAAGAAAAGGGTAATTCAAGACCAAATCCACCTGTAATTTCATCAGGCCCTATTGTGCCTGTACCTCCAAGAACTGCACTCCCAGAAAAAGTAATTGACTCTGGTGCTGACTGCAAAAATGAGCTGATATGATAAGGTTTATTGATATCATTACCATAGGTCAAACAACTTTCTGTACCAATGAAGATATCATTATAATAAATTTGATTAATACATGTTTCTCCCTGAATAGTTATTTGATTTTCACCATACCCTAAATCTGCTGATATATTGAATTCTTCAGCATTACCATCTATTAGTGATGTCAATTCAAGTGTTAAAGTATTATCAATATCAAAAGGATTACCAATATTTAGATTTAATATTGGATCAACAATTTGAAGTCCATCTATATTACTACCTTCAGGAGCTGCAGGCACTTCAAATTCAGGAATATCAACATTAAAGTCATGTGTAAATTCAGTTGTAATGGCATCAAATTCAATAGGATTAATCAAAATAGGGCTGATAGAAAAATCAAACATATTATTAATATCTATATCACCTGTTTCAGAAACAACATTAATTTCAATATTCATATAAAGTGAATCAATAGAATTTGCAACTTCGATCTCAGAGCACAGACCACCATTCCATTCACAATTTTTATTTTTACTACAAATATCTAAATTCAAATAATCACTACATCCAGCATCATAGTAATACCCAAATTTTGAACCTGAAAAATCACCCTCATCATTAATAGGATATGCTTGCTTATCATTAGGCACTATTTTATTAATCTGAAATACTTGATTATAATTCCCCATATTATCTTCTTGTTTAAAATTAAGTAATTTTAAAGAAAAATTAATATTCTCAGGGAAGCTAGAACTATTAGTAATACTAAATGCCATACTATTAACATTAGTATTATTATCAGACACAACACCTCCTAATATATTAAAAGGGGCCCCGTCATCACCATCTATAGATGGAATAGCGATAGCATTTGATTGTATAATAGTTTGTTCTTTTGTTGTACCATTGATTGACTCTATTGAATCAATTGTAAAACTACTATTCTCACCACCCATTGTGATTGTTGTTTTGTTTGGATTAAACTCCCAACCTGTATATTCGCCCAAATTCTCAGGAGCTTGATTAAAAGGATCTCCATCTATAAAATATTGCTGAGTACAATTTATAAATTCATTAGATTCATTATTAGAATCATAACTTAAGTCTAAAATAAAAATAATATTATCAAACACCCTTGTAGATCCATTAAATACATCATTATAAAATATTGTATCATTTTCATATCCAATTACTTGGTAAGTAAATTCTGTTGGGAAAAAAAGATTTATATCCTCATTTAAATTCAACATAGCCTCACCAATTGTTGCATAATTCCAATTTTGAAATATTTCATCTATTGTCTCTTGAACTTGTCCAAAACTAATTGGAATATTTTCAGACCCAATATTTATATCATTAAGAATATTAATTATTGAATCCTCAGGAATACAAAAACCAGCTTCTGCATCAAAATCTTGTGAAATATCTATAATCGTGGGTGATATTTCAAAAGAAATAGGATCTATTGGATAATCATTTAAATCAGAATCAGTGCCATCTAAATTAATTGCAGGTGTTAAAAAGTAATCATTAAAATCACCTAAAGGAAGCGAACCATTAGGAAACATGGAATCCTGTTCATAGATAACAGTAATAAGACTATCTTTATTATTAATAATATCCTCACCGAGCATATCACTAAATAAAAATTCAGATGAAAGTAATGGTAAATTAATTTGAGTTTGCCAAGTAGGAGCCTGGATGTTATTACAAGCATTAAATATTAAAAATAAAATAACACATGTTATATATTTATAATATTTTAATAATTTATCTTTAATATCTATACTGGTCAGATTTAAATGGCCCCTTATCATTAACACCAATATAATCTGATTGTTTTTTTGTTAGTTTTGTTAATTTAACATCTAAATGTTCTAAGTGCAACTGTGCTACCTCTTCATCTAATTTTTTTGGAAGTACATGAACACCTTCATTAAATTCTCCATTCCATAATGATATTTGAGCTAAAGTCTGATTTGTAAATGAAGTTGACATAACAAATGATGAATGACCAGTAGCATTTCCTAAATTAACCAATCTACCTCTTGATAATAAGATAATAGCCTTACCATCTGGGAAAATAAACTTATCAACTTGTGGCTTAATATTTTCCTCTTTAACATCTGCATTATTTTCTAATGATGCAACATCAATTTCATCATCAAAGTGACCAATATTACATAAAATTGCATTATTTTTCATATTTTTCATATGTTCAAATGTTACGACATCACAATTTCCTGTTGTTGTTACAAAAATATCACCATACTTACTTGCATCATCCATAGTAACAACTGCATATCCTTCCATTGCTGCCTGCAATGCACAAATAGGATCAATTTCAGTAACAAAAACTTGTGCACCATAACCTAGCATTGATTGTGCACAACCCTTACCTACATCACCATAACCACAAACAACAACTTTTTTACCAGCAATCATAATATCAGTTGCTCTCTTAATCCCATCAGCTAAAGATTCCCTACAACCATATTTATTATCAAACTTAGACTTAGTAACTGAATCGTTAACATTAACTGCAGGAAAAGGTAAATTACCTTTATCAAATAATTGATACAATCTATTAACACCTGTGGTTGTCTCCTCTGAAACACCTTTTATTTCAGATATAAATTCTTTTGATTTTTTTAAAACAACCTCTGTTAGATCCCCTCCATCATCAATCAATAAATTAGGTCCTTTACCATCTGAGAAGTTTAATGTTTGCTCAATGCACCACCAATATTCATCTTCAGTTTCACCCTTCCATGCAAATACACTACCACCATCTTTTGCAATTGCAGCAGCAGCATGATCTTGAGTTGAGTAAATATTACAAGATGACCAACGCACTTCTGCACCTAAAACTTGTAATGTCTCAATTAAAACAGCAGTTTGGATTGTCATATGTATACAACCAGCAATACGAGCTCCTTTTAAAGGCTTTTCATCTTTATATTTTTTTCTAAGAGACATTAATCCTGGCATTTCATGCTCAGCTAGCTGAATTTCTTTTCTACCAAAATCAGCTAATGTAATATCTGCAACTTTATAATCATCTGTTATATTTAAAATTTCCATAAATCTCCTCTTTATAAAAAGCTAGAAAGCTCTTCCTTCTTATCTGTTATTTCCCATTTATAACTATCACCCCTACCAAAATGGCCGTAGGCAGCTATCTTTCTATAAATAGGCTTTTTTAAATCTAAATGTTCAATTATTTTCTCTGGGCGAAGATCAAAAACTTTATTAACGATATCAACTAATTCTGAATCTGAAATTTTACCAGTATTAAAGGTATTTACATTAATAGACATTGGTTGAGCAACACCTATACAATATGCAACCTGAACCTCACATCTATCTGCTATTTTTGCGGCGACAATATTCTTTGCTATATATCTAGTCATATATGCAGCAGATCTATCAACTTTAGAAGGATCCTTACCTGAAAATGCTCCTCCTCCATGTTTAGCATATCCTCCATATGTATCGACAATTATTTTTCTACCAGTTAATCCGACATCAGCAATAGGTCCTCCTTCAACAAACCTACCTGTTCCATTAACTAAAAAATTATCATCAAATTCAATATCATATTCTCTTAATACAGGATGAATAACATGCTCTATTATATTATTTTTAATAAATTCATGTTCATTTTCTTCTGTTTTAAATTGATTTAACAAATCATCATGCTGCGTAGCAATAACTACCTTTTTAACTTTAATAGGATTATCATTATGATCATACTCAATTGTTACTTGACTTTTACCATCAGGTTTTAACCAATCAAGAACACCATTTTTCCTAACTAAGGCTAAACGCTCAGCTAATCTATGAGATAAGGTAATAGGCAGAGGCATCAACTCAGGGGTTTCATTGCAAGCATAACCAAACATTAATCCTTGATCACCAGCACCTTGTTCATGATTTTCATCTGAATCAACACCTTGAGCGATGTGAGGACTTTGTTCTTTTATTAATGTAGAAACCCATAATTTTTTTTCTCCACCTTTTTGCATTTCAATAGCACCTAAATCGCTTTCAGTATATCCTATTTCATCTAAAGTTTTTCTAATGATAGAATCATAATTTATACTAGCTTTCGTCGTTATTTCAGCTGATACTATAACCCAGCCTGTTGTAATCATAGTTTCACAAGCCACCCTGGAATTGGGATCTTGCTTCAATAATTCATCTAAAATTGCATCAGATATCTGATCACATACTTTATCTGGGTGTCCTTCAGTAACAGATTCTGAACTAAATAAATAATTTTCCATTATAAAATTGGTCCTGATTTAATTAAGTATTCAACTTCTTTACCATAATCTTTAAAATTATCTCTAAATAATTTAGCTAGTCTTTTTGCTTCATCTACATAATTATTTTTATTTTTCCATGAATTTATTGGATTTAATATTTTTTTATCAATTTTACCTAACTTTGCAGGAATATTTAACCCAAAATAATCTTCTTTAATATAACTTACATTATTAATAGATCCATTTAATATAGAAGTTATGATATATCTTGTATCTTTAATACTAATTCTACTAGCACCCGATGATGGAGCGCCACCAATCCACCCTGTATTAACTAGGAAAACATCAACATTATATTTTTCAATTTTATCTTTTAATAGTTCTGCATATTTCAAAGGATGTAATGTTAAAAAAGGCCCTCCAAAGCATGGAGAAAAAGTTGCCTGAGGCTCTGTTATACCTCTTTCAGTCCCTGCGACCTTAGCAGTATATCCACTAATAAAATGATACATAGCCTGATGTATATCTAATTTAGAAACTGGAGGTAAAATACCATAAGCATCACAAGTCAAAAAAATAATTTTATCAGGATGTGTAGCTATACTTTCCCAACCTTGCGCAACAAGGGAATTATCTATATAGCTAATTGGATAAGAGACTCGAGTATTTTCTGTTTTACTAGAATCATCAAAATCTATTTTTCTTGTTTCTTCATCATAAACTACATTTTCTAATAATGCTCCAAATTTTATAGCATTATAAATATCTGGTTCAGATTCAGCATCTAATCTTATAGTTTTAGCATAACATCCACCTTCAAAATTAAAAATACCATTATCCGACCAACCATGCTCATCATCACCTATAAGAGGTCTATCAGGATCTGTAGACAAAGTTGTTTTACCTGTTCCACTTAAGCCAAAAAATAATGCTGTATGCTTAAAATTCTTATCTACATTGGCAGAACAATGCATAGATAATACACCTTTAAGAGGCAAAAGATAATGTAATATAGAAAAAATTCCTTTTTTCATTTCTCCACCATATTCAGTTCCTCCAATAATAGCTATTTTTTTATCTATATTGAATATGATAAAAACTTCAGAATTCATTCCATGTTTTTTATAATTTTCATTAATAAAATCTGAAGCATTAATAATTGTAAATCCCGCTTCAAATTTTTCATTATTATTTTTTTGATTAATAAACATATTTCGACAAAAATTATATTGCCAAGCCTTTTTGGCAATAATACGAACAGGTAATCTGAATTTTTCATCTGCACCTGCATAACCCTCAAATATATATGTTGGCTTTTTATCATTTAGATCATAATGATTAATTACTTTATTATATAATTCATCAAAAATTGCAGAATCTATTTTCTTATTTACGGGACCCCACCACAAATTATCTTTGGAAGTTTCTTCTTCAACAAAATATTTATCTTGAGGAGATCTCCCTGTAAAGACACCAGTATCCACCATCAATGCTCCATTTTTCCCAATGTGACCTTCTCCATTTAAAACAATATGCTCTGATATTAATTCTATTGATGGATTTATATAGCTATTTTTTGATTCAAGTATTTTTTTTAGCTCATTCATAAAATAAATTATTCTCCATGTGGATGAGTTTGTTTATAAATTTTTTTAATTCTTTCTGTACTCATATGAGTATAAACCTGAGTTGAGGATAAATCCTCATGACCTAATAACTCTTTAACAGAGACTAAATCTGCACCATTATTTAATAAATGAGTTGCAAAAGAATGTCTCAGTGAGTGTGGACTCATTTCCTCATTATTTGTTACCTTAACAAGATATCCTTTCACCATCTTATAAACATAACTCTCACTTATATGAGAATCAACATTATATGAAGAAGGATATAAATATATATTATGACTATTTTTACTAACTCTCAAATAGTTTTTTATGGCATCCGCAGCCTTTGATCCCAAAATTACAATTCGCTCTTTATTACCTTTACCTAAAATTCTTATATTCTTTTTATTATAATCTACATTTTTATTTTTTATTCTTACCAATTCAGAAATTCTTAAACCCGTTGAATAAAATACCTCCAATATAGATTTATGCATATTCCCTTTTATTGTATTTAAATCAGGAAGAGACATCAATTTAATAATTTCTTTTTCTGATAAATAATTAGGAATTTTCTTGGTTGTTTTAGGCAAAATTAACATAGATGTAATATTATAATCAACGACACCTTGATATGTTAAATATTTATACATAGATTTTATAGAAGCAATTCTACGTAGTAAAGTTTTATCAGAAAAATTATTTTTTGAACAATATTTTATATAAAATTGTATGGCTGTTTTATCTAAATTAATAAAATTAATATCATCATCATATTGAGATAAGAATTTATCAAATTGTTCTAAATCATTTTTATAATTTCTAACCGTATGTTTAGAAAATTTTCTTTCATTAGCTATATAAGATAAAAAATCTCTTATTATTTCAATATTTTTACTATTCAAAATAATATACCTTTAATATTATTAAAATCATTTGGTAATGGTGCACTTAAATTCATTTCTTTTTTTAATATTGGATGAATAAATTTAATATTATAAGCATGTAGTGCAAAACGATTCAAATTTTTAAAAACTTCATCTATTATAAGTTTGTGTTTTTGATGAAAACTTTGAGCAATTTTGTAAGACCCTCCATAAACTTCATCCATTATAATTGGATGACCAATTTTTTTAAGATGAACTCGTAACTGATGAGTTCTTCCTGTTAATGGATACAAGTCTAAATAAGAAAAAGGTTCAGTATAATCTAATCTTTTATATTTAGTAAAAGAATATTTACCATTAGATGAATTTAACATATATTTTGTTCTATTTTTTTTATCTCTATCCATATAGCCCTCTACCTCACCTTTTGACGGTACCTTACCCCAAACAATAGCTTTATAATGTTTTTTAATTTTTCTTGAGGCAAATTGTTCACTAAGCAAATAATGTGCCTCTTCAGTTTTTGCAACTAACATAATACCAGATGTATTCTTATCTAATCTATGTACAATACCAGGCCTTGATGAATTGAGGTTAGAAAGTTTTTTAAAATGAAAAAGTAAAGCATTTAATAAAGTACCTGTTCTATTTCCAGCACCTGGATGAACAACCATACCAGGACTTTTATTTATAGCTATCAAATCATTATCTTCATAGATAACATTAATAGGAATATCCTCCTTTAAAAGATATTCATTATGCTCAGAAGACTGATTATAATTAATATAAATATTTTCCTTACCTCTTAATTTATAAGAAGGCTTAACAATAAAATCATCTACTCTAATGAATCCCTGATTAATTAGTTTTTGTATTTTGGTTCTTGATAGATTTTCTAAATGATTTAAAAGGAAAATATCCAATCTGATATGCTTATCAGATTTATTATATATTTCTTGAATGCTCATTAGTCTTTTTAACAATTTTATATTGAAGTATAAAATACAATATTACTCCTATAGTAATAGAACAATCTGCAATATTAAATATAAACCAACGACTATTATTCATAATACCAATATAATATAAAAAATTAGGCATATCAATAAAATCAACTACACCTTTATAATTACTAGATGGAATTAATACTAAGAATCTATCAATAGCATTACCAATTGCGCCACCAACAATAAATAATATAGGTTTTTTTTCATAACTACTATTATCTTCTAAATTTAAATAATAATAGATTATTAAGAATATTGCAAGGAAGGTTAATATTGTAATATAGATATGATACTGACTAGTATCTATACCAAAAGCAATACCTTCATTTTCTATATAAGTAAACCTTAAAAAATTACCAATAATATTGATTTGTTGATAAGGATACATAAAAGACTTTATTAAAATCTTTGAAAGCTGATCTATAAAAACAATAAAAAAGATTAACAGCAAAAACTAAATACCTTCTTTGCAATCAACACATTTTGTAGTGTGAGGCACTTCTTCTAACCTAGCTTTAGGTATTTTTTCATTACAATTCATACAAATACCGAATGTACCATCATCAATCATCTTTAAAGCTTTAGATAGATAACCCAAATATTTTTCAAGTCTTGCTATCATATAATAAGCCTGTTCCAATTCTACATGATCACCACTTGCATCTGCCATATGTGAAGAATAGATTGCATTATTTTTACTAGCATCTCGCATTTTTTCAGTTCTATCTCTAGCAGTCTGCAACTCTTCATTAGTTGCATCCCTCTTATCTAAAATAAGATTTTTAAATTGAGATAAATCCTTAACTGACCATTTTTTATCTTGCATTGTCATATTTTAATAATCTCCTCCCAAAAAGTTATATATTATTTATAGATATACCTAAACGTACTTTTATATTATTTATTAAACATTCTATATTATATTTACCTAAACTACTATTAGTAGATAAATTTAATGCTAAAACTTCATTTTTTAAATACTCTTTATTCATATTAATAGCATTATTTATATCATCATTTGAATCAATATAAACATCTATTCTATCATTAACCTTCAGTCCTGATTCTTTTCTTAAATTTTGAATTTTTCTAATTAAATCTCGAGTAATTCCTTCATTTATTAAACTTTGATTTAATTTAATATTTATACTTGCAACCAAATTTTTATTTGATGATGCACAATAATCCTCAAACGGAATTTCATCAATAATAAAATATTCACGATCTAATTTATTCTCATCAATTAAAATATATTTATTTTTATCTAATGCATCTATTATCTTTGAATCACTTAGTAAACCAATTTCGGATATTATTTTAGTTTTACAATCACGAAAGTCTCTATTAATAGTTGCAAAATTAGGTTTCACCTTATAACTAATTATTTCATCAGCTTCATTAACATATTCTATTTCTTTAATATTCAATTCTTCAAGAATTTGATAATCATATTTTTTTATAGTAGAAGAAAGTTCCTTAACAAAAACTTTAATTTCTTGTAGAGGTTGCCTTATTTTTATATTAGCCTTATTCCTTATAGATCTACCTAAATTAACTATATTTTTAACCGTATCAATATCTTCCATCAATTGTAAATTTTCGATATCAGTATCATAAATTGGAAAATCTGTCAAATGTATACTTTTAGAAGCTTTATCATTAATACGAACAACAAGATTCTGATAAATATTTTCTGTAATAAAAGGAATAATAGGACTCATTATTTTTGTATAATTTAAAAGGACATTATAAAGAGTGTGGTATGCAGCTAATTTATCACTATCATTTTCAGATTTCCAAAATCTCCTTCTATTTCTTCTTACATACCAATTTGAAATATCGTCAAGTATTTCAGATGCATTTTTAGTTAGTTTATACAATTGAAATGTCTCATAATATTTTTTTGATGTATTTATAAATTCATTAATCTTCGCTAAAATCCATTTATCAATATCCATTAAATTTTCTACATTGTGATTGGAATCTAATGGATTAAAATTATCTAATTTTGCATAAGTAATAAAAAATGAATATGTATTCCACAACGTAATTAGATTTTTTCTAACTTCATCAGCTATTTTATATCCAAATAATAAATTATGTTCTGTATTCTGATTAGCATACAACCATCTCATAGTATCAACACCCATTTTCTCAGCAGCATCATCAAACCATATAGCATTACCCCACGATTTATGCATATCTCGACCTGTTTCATCTTTTACCAATGCATGCCCTAAAAGAGTTTTAAATGGAGCTTGATTCTCCATAATCGTAGATGTAGCCAGTAAAGAATAAAACCAATTTCTAAATTGTCCGGGAAAACATTCAACAACAAAATCTGCGGGAAACCATTTATTCCAGTAATCATTATCAGAATTATAATTTAGAGTTGAATATGGAACAATACCTGCATCAAGCCAGGGATTCCCTACATCAGGTACTCTACAACCAACTAAGCCTGATTCAGGATGCTTAATTTTAACTTTATCTATCCATGGTTTATGTGGACTTTTACCTTCAAATTGCTCCCATCCTTCAACCGCAAGTTCCTCTAATTCTTCCTTAGATCCAACAACATAAAAGGAACCATCCTCAAATGTCCAAATAGGTAATGCTAAACCCCAAAATCTTTTCTTAGAAATCATCCAATCACCCATATTTTCAAGCCATTCTCTTTCCCTCTCAGCCCCCCAATCAGGAATCCACTGAATATCATTAACATGTTTTTTAATATTATCTCTCCAATCCATATTAATATACCATTCTTCTACAGTCCTATATACCAATTCATCACCAGACCTCCAACAGTGAGGATAAACATGAGGATATTGCTCAGTATAAAATAAAATATTTTTATCTTTTAGATTATCTAATATTAAATTAGTTGTTTCAGGGTCAGTAGCAACTTTACCCGTTAACCAATCAAAGTTTTTGATATATCTAGACTCATCATCTAGAGGAGCTATTTCAACCAATCCTTTTTTCTTTCCAATTTTATTATCTATTGAACCGCATCCTGTAGCAATATGAACTATACCTGTACCTTCACCAGCTACAACGACATCATTTCCGATATTATCTTTTCCACCATCTATAACCTTATGACAAGATACCGCATTAATCTTTTGTTCTTTTAAATCATCATTTACATATGGATAACCGCCTAAAGAAGATTGGACTGGCAGCTCATCAAAGGGGCCATAATATTCCCAACCTAACATCTCTTTACCTTTAATTGTATCTAAAATTTCACAACCACCTCTCTCCTTAAAAATCTGTTCTAAAGATTTAAGTTTGGGTACACCCTCTAGCCATTGTTTTTTTTCTTTAAATTGCTTATCTAATCTTTGAAATTTAAAATTATCTTTAGCAAAATAATATATTGAACCATCACCAAGTTTAACTTTTAAATAATCTAAATTAATATTAACAGCTGCTGCGATATTTGATGTTAAAGTCCAAGGAGTTGTAGTCCATATAAGTAAATTTTCATTTTCTTTATTTTTCAATGGGAATTTAACAAATACAGCCTTATGAGCAACTAACTTTCGACCTTCAATAATTTCCATTTGTGAATAAGATGTACCTGAACGACCAGACCAAGGCACAACATCAGTACCCCTATAGATTTTACCTTTATCAAATAGTTTCTTTAAAAATGACCAAATCGTATAATTATTTTCATCGGACATTGTATAATAAGAATTATCCCAATCCATCCAATAGCCTAATCTAATAGACTGTTCAGTTTGTATTTTTGAATATTTTTCTACTCTATCTTTACATAATTGAACAAATTTTTCTACACCAAAATCTATAATATCTCTTTTTGATTTAAAGCCTAACTCTTTTTCTACTTCTACTTCAACCCATAATCCCTGACAATCAAATCCATTTTGATATCTCAATTCATACCCATTCATAGCATAATAACGCTGAAATACATCTTTTAAGGTTCTACCCCATGCATGGTGTACACCCATTGGATTATTTGCAGTAATTGGACCATCTAGAAAAGACCAAGTTTTATTACCTGAATTTTTAGAACGTAATTGATCAAAAACCTTCTCTTTTTTCCAAAAATCAAGGATATCATGTTCAATTTGTATGAAATCTACTTGATTATCAACATCATTAAATTTATTATTAGACATAACTCCCCTTAAAATAGAACAATAAATTACTATTTTAATATATTATGATACAATAAACTAATTAAATTCAAGAATTAGCAATATAATTAAAAGCATATAGCACTTGCATCGCTGATAAATAATAATATTTACCTATATAATGCTTTATAATAATCGTATCATTGTAATAATCATCATCGATTATTTTATATTCAAGTATCAATTCATTATTATTATTATAACCAACTTTATTAAATTTATATTTACCTATACCACATGGAGTATTAATAAGTAAAAAAGGTGATTGATTACATATATCTTGAATTGCTTTATTTCCAGAATCAATACTATTAGTAATTTTATGATTAGTATCTTGCATGACAACCTCCTGTTTTCTACAAGATATTATTAATTATATATTTATTATTTTGTGATTTAAAGCAAATTAATAAATAAATGGGAATAAACGACTGGTTCGTTTTTCATATTCAGAAAAATTTTTATATCTAGACAGAGACTTATCTTTTTTAATCATATTAGGGATCCATATAAATATTATAAAAATCAATAAGGCAATTAGTGGCAACCAATCACAAGCGAGCAAAGTGAATCCAATATATATAAAGAATTCACCAAGATAATTAGTATTCCTTACCCTTGAAAACATATAATTATCTATTAAATTACCCCTATTGAGTTCTAACGATATATGCTTTTGCATATCTGATGTAAAATGTAAAAAAACACCTATAATATAAATAGATATACAACTTGCAAAATAAATATAAGTTGGTTGCGTTGAAAACATAGGTAAATAATGATTATTTGAAATAATTATATATGGAGAAACCCAATAAAGTGATAAACCTAGCCAAATAAATAGCCCATAAAAAATACTAGTTTGTTTTTCCCATTGTTTATCAGGAAATATATAGCTCTTTGTAATCCATAACAAACCATATGTACCATGTAGCGCTAAATAAATAAGCCCTATAAAATTACTCCAAGCATTATAATAAGCTATTAAACTCAATATAAATAATGGTGTTATTCCTTTATGTGAATCAATAAAATATTTTTGTTTTAATTGCATATATACTGTATATCTAAATTAATTATCATATCTTGATTTAAGCTATGATGGACAGGGCAGTTTTTAGCAGATCTACTAATTATTATTTTTTCTTTATCACTAAAAGCACCTTTAATTATAATAATAATATCTATCTGAGAAATTTTTCGAGGCAAAGTTTTTGACATGATTTTTGATACTTCTGCTTCCATAGTATTAATATTAATACCATGTGTATTTGAAGCTATTGCTATTATCGTTAACATGCAACTTGCCAATGAAGAGGCAACCAAATCTGTTGGAGAAAAAGTCCTACCTAAACCTTGATTATCAATAGGAGCATCCGTTAATATTTTAGATTTAGAAGCTAAATGAGTTAACTCAGTACTTAAATCACCTTTATAAGAGATTTTAAAATCAGCCATTTACCACTAATCTCTTCTAGATTGTAATTTCGCCAATAATCTTAATATTTCAAGATACAACCATATAAGAGTGACTAAAAGACCAAAAGCGCCATACCACTCCATATATTTAGGCACATTACTCTCTGCAGCTTCTTCGATAAAATCAAAATCTAGAACTAAATTTAGAGAAGCTATAATAACAACAAAAATACTAAAACCTATACTCATAGGAGAAGCATTATCAACATTCATAATTGATAACCCACTAGTAAAAAAGCTCATAACAAAACTAATCAAATATACTATTGCGATTCCTCCAGTAGCTGCAAAAACACCTAACTTGAAATTTTCTGTCGGCTCTATTATTTTTGTTTTATAAGCAAATAAGAGAGCCGCAAAAATCCCAAAAGTTAAAAATATTGCCTGTTGCACTATGCCCGTATACATATGATTATAAATAGCAGATATTCCTCCTAGTGCAAGTCCTTGAAAAACAGAGTATAATGGCACAGAGTAAGGAGATAAATTCTTTTTAAAAATTGTTACTAAAGCAGTAATAAACCCTCCAATAAATCCTAAAAATATAAAGGAAGTATTTTGCGTTGAATAAGTATAATATGCACAACATAATAATATTATTAATGATAAACTAGTTTTATTAACTGTACCATCTATTGTCATTACCTCATCTGAATCATGAGCAATATTTCTAAATGTATTTTTGTTTAATGCTGGATTACCAGACCTCATGGATAAGTGTCTATTCATAAATTAATTTCTCCTTTAAATTTGTTCCATTATAGAATTAATAAGTGTTACTATATCTAAAATATCAATGATTCCATCAGAATTCATATCAGATGCACAAAATTCAACATCAGTTAATTCAGGAGAATCTATAATAATATTAATCATTGAAACAATATCCAATATATCAAGAGTACCATCGTTATTAATATCACCAGCAGTACATACTGAATCTGATAAATAATAACCATTCCTATGATAGTTAGCTCTATAAATATTCCAATAATTATTTAAACTAGTATTTTCTTTGATATCAATAATAACGACATCACCTGTAGTACCTCCAAAAACTTCTAAATCATTATCATTATCTATATCATAAATATTAACTGATGAAGCATAAGCAAATGTATTTGATATAGGAAAATTATTATAATAAGAAAAATCTATAAAATCAGAGTTTGTAGCTTTTAATATATTTAATTTACCAGATTCATCACCAAATATAATTTCAGGTATATTGTTAGCGTCTAAATCTTCAAAAACAATAGAGCCTGATACTGAATTAAATGGAAGCAAAATATCCTGCTCCAAAAAATCAATGGGGAAACCTTCATAAGGATTACCATAAATATCTAATGCAAAAAGTTCTCCCTCATCATTACCAAAAAAAATCATAAGATTATTTGAATACTCTAATACTGTTGGGGAAGTATAAATAGCACCATCCGTTTCAAATTGAAAATGCAAATCACCAGATTCATTAATGGCATATAAACTTCCATCCTTACTACCAACCACTATAATCTTCTGATTATTAACATCAATAATAATAGGAGCCGACCGAATTTTATCTTCTGTTAAAAAACTAAATTCAATAGATCCATCATCATTAATTAAATAAATATTATCACTATCAGTTCCAACTACAATATCATCCTTTCCATTATTATTAAAATCAGCTAAAGCTACACCCTTTTGCATTTTCTCATCTAAAATAATAGGAAAACCATCCACATCTGTCCCATCTATATTAATAGCAAAAACCTTGGCATCATTAGAATAAGTAGTAAAAACTATTTCCAAATCTTCATCATCATCAAGATTACCTAAAGCAGGTGTACCAATTAAATACTGATTAGCATTATAATCTAATTTTAAGCCATCTATATCAAGAATATATAAATGCTTACTTTTTGATGTAATAACGATATCTAGATTATCATCTTGATTTATATATCCTGCAGCGGGAGAACCCCATATTTGATTCCCAGTATCATATGGAAAAATATTATTTAATATAGCATTCCCTTCATTATCTAACACATGAATCAAACCACTATTATCTCCAAAGATAATCTCATTATTTCCATCACCTGTAAAATCAACAACAGCAGGACTTGATTTAACTTCACTATTTGTATCAAAAGGAAATCCTGATTGATTTAAAGTCACTTCAACATTAAATGGATAAGTCTTAATTGATTCACCATAGTTCCCATTTAAATCAACATACTCTGCATTAATAATTAACTCAAATTCATGGTTTCCTATATAAACATCTGAATTAACAAATCCTGAAAGAGAAATAACAGAAGAACCATCAACAGCAATATCACCAAAATATAATTCATCAAGATCAAAAGTAATATCATTATAGATACCTGTTAATGGAGAACTGATTGCTCCTGTTACATTTAAAGCATCTAAATAAAATGAATTATTAGCAATGGTAAATTCTAAATTAAAAGACTCATTGGGGTTAAGCAACTCATCACCATCACCTAAATTATCATCTAAACTAAAATCAACTAAATTATATAATATGAGTGAATTCTCCATATTTAATAGCATTTCATCTATTATTAAACTTGCATCTTCGACAAAGGTACTATAATATCCAGCTTCTTTATAATGAACTTTCATTTCATGATCGATCATAACTAAGCTAGGAAAAGAGCTCCCTGTATTAAACATGTTAAATATCGGATAGCCTGTATCATCTATAATATTTGGAATTCCTGATGAACCAAGATTTCCCCATTGGGTACATGAATATGGCTGATTCAAATCTGATAAAGCAACAAAAAATTCAACATAATTATTATTAGAATAATTCTGCTGCAAGTCATCAAACAATGGAATGAGTGATTGGCATGGACCACACCATGTAGCAGACATATCTATAACGAGGACATTATAATCACCACCATTCGTATTACCATTATAATCTCCTAATTTAATAACATTATCCATATTCCCAGGAGCACTATAACATAAATTAAATTCTTGATTTAAATGATTATCACTAACACTATCACCTACATTATATGCAGCAAAAGTAATTGCTAAAAAAACTATACCAATATTTTTTCTCATACTATCTCCAATCAAATTTCTATTTTTAATATTTTAATAAATAAAATTAGCCAACCAACAATAAACAAAGTACCACCTATTGGAGTAATTGCTCCTAACCATTTCATATCTGTTATTGCTAAAATAAATAAACTACCTGAAAATAATAATATACCTATTATTAATAAAATACCAGATATACTAAAATCTTGCGTATCAAATATCTTATTTAAAACTGCAACAAATAAAATAGCAATTGCATGAAAAAATTGATATAAAACAGCTTTATCATAAATAGACATAGAGTATTGAGATAACTTATCTTTTAATGAATGAGCACCGAATGCACCCATTACAACTGATAAAGCACAAAAAAAGACACCTGATAAAAATAAATTTTTTGTCATAAATTAATTTTTTGAAGTTTCTTCTTCAATAACCTTAATTATTTCAACAATCTTAAATTTATCTGGTATTTGACTAAGTATCTTTTCTTCTTCAACTTTACTTACATCAAACTCTATATATAGTTTCTCTTCATTTATATCTATATCATAATTTTCTAATCCTTCTATACCATCTATTGAATTACGAATATTAGTAACACAACCCATACAAGTCATACCTCCAACAGTATATTCTTTAAAAACCACTTCTTTTATTAAAGTTGCTTTATATGGATTAGGTAAAGATTTAACAATATCATCTGATTTAATATGATTATTATCAAAAGTAACTTCCATACTTTTAGTTTCAAAATCAACTTCAACATTATCCACTCCATCCAAAGATTTAATTGTGTTATTTATAGTGCTAACACACCCAAAACCACACATCATACCC
>CETH01020439.1_pt1 | contig 76597 bp, 62 predicted proteins | sample 361461 | NCBI WGS metagenome assembly CETH01 (sample SAMEA2622695, study PRJEB7988) | marine metagenome | isolation source: saline water (ENVO:00002010), including | reverse complement strand
AAGGCGCTGCAATGATTGATTTTATTATAAATGAGCTAAGTAACGCTTCCAAGCTTGATGATGATACTAAAAATACTTTAGAAGGACTTAAGGATGGGGGTAGTTAATGACTTTACCAATTCCTGATTTAGGAACTCTTCTATTCCTTGGAATCTTTATGATTATTTGTGCTTCTGCACTAATGGTTGTTACATCTCCTAATTTAGTGCATTCTGCAGTCTCTTTACTTTTTACACTATTTGGTGTTGCTGCTGTATATGTTTTCCTGTATGCTGATTTTATAGCTGCAACTCAGGTTGTCGTTTATGTAGGAGGTATATTGGTACTTATTATTTTTGGAGTTATGCTTACCAATAAAATTGAAAATGCTACAATTGATTCTAAAACACATAATAGAATACCTGGATTAGTTTTTTCGTTGGCTCTACTTATTATTCAATTTTATATTATTTTTAATACCAATTGGCATGTTAATGATAATTTACCCAAAGAATCTACTATTAAGGATATTGGATATATGTTATTAAATAAATATTTATTGCCTTTTGAAGTTGTTTCTATTTTATTATTGGCAGCGTTAATTGGTGCAGCTATGCTATCTAGAAAGAAGGAAGTTTGATGGATTATATACAGCCATATTTAATGCTATCATCTATACTCTTTTGTTTGGGGATTTATGCTGTTATAACTAGAAAAAATGCCGTTGCAATTCTTATGGGTATAGAATTAATTCTTAATTCTGCAAATATTAATTTTATCACATTTAATAGGTTTGGAAATTTTTCTACTTTAGATGGACATGTATTTACAATGTTTGTTATTGTTCTTGCAGCAGCAGAAGCTGCAGTAGCTCTTGCTATTATTATAAATTTATTTAAAAATATTGGCACTGTAGATGTTGATAAAGCACAGGAGATGAAGGGTTAATGAATGAAACTTTTCAAATATTATCTTTTTTAATATTACCTATTTTGTCATTTATTATTTTAATTTTTTTTGGTAAGAGAATTAAAGAACATTCATCTACCGTAGGCCTATCTTTAATTGGATTAATGCTTTTAAATGCTTTTTTGCTTATTTCTAATGCTCAACCCTATGATAAATCATCAGGATCATATGATAAATGGTCATTGTATAATTCATTTGAGTGGTTTTCTACAGGTAATTTATCTGTTTATCTTGGATATTATGTAGACAATATAACGGCCATAATGCTGCTAGTTGTTGCTCTTATTGGTTTTTTAGTACATTTATATTCTACAGAGTATATGAAGGATGATCCTAGATATTCTAGATATTTTGCATTTCTTGGTATATTTATTTTCTCTATGAACGGTATTGTATTGGCAGACTCTCTTATTATGATGTATATATTTTGGGAATTGGTAGGTTTAAGTTCTTTTCTATTGATTGGTTTTTGGTTCGAGAAGAAAAATCCACCTATGGCAGCTAATAAAGCTTTTTTAACTAATAGGGTAGGTGATATTGGCATGTTTATTGGTATTATGATACTTTACTTTCATGTAGGTTCATTTAATATTAAGGAAATTATTAGTGGGGTTTCTGATATGAATTCTGGCTTGCTTACACTTGCAGGATTATTGGTTTTTATGGGCGCAGTTGGAAAGTCTGCTCAGTTTCCATTACATATATGGCTTCCAAATGCTATGGAAGGTCCGACTCCGGTTAGTGCATTGATTCACGCCGCAACAATGGTTGCAGCAGGAGTTTATATGACATTTAGAATATTTCCTTTTTTGACTCCCGATGCTTTAAGTGTTATTGCTGTTATTGGAGCTATAACGGCTCTTATGGCTGCTATTACTGCAATTACGCGAAATGATATAAAAGCAGTTCTTGCATATTCTACAATCAGTCAATTAGGATATATGATAATGGCTATAGGTGTAGGCGCTCCTGTTTATGCATTTTTTCATTTAGTGACCCATGCAATGTTTAAGGCCTGTTTATTTTTGTGCAGTGGTTCAGTTATACATGCTATGCATCATTCATTACACCATCTAGATGATCATCATACAGATCCTCAGGATATGAACAATATGGGTGGATTAAAAAATAAAATGCCTATTACGCATGCAGCTATGCTTATATCAACATTAGCTATAGCAGGTGTGCCTTTCTTCTCGGGATTTTTATCTAAAGATGGTATTTTAGCAGCAGTTTTATCTTATTATTATAAATATAATGATTGGACTATTATTCTTCCTATTGCAGGTTTTGGCGCAGCTATGATAACAGCATTTTATATGTTTAGATTGATTTTTAAAACTTTTTATGGCAAGCCAATGAAAAAAGAAATTTATGATCATATACATGAATCTCCCTTGCCTATGACAATACCATTGATATTATTATCAGTCTTAAGCTTAGCTTTTTCTTTTACTGCTAATTTAAATCCATTAAAAAGTTGGGGCTGGTTTAAGGCTTTGATTTATAAATATGGTAAATACCATAATTTTCTAAATATGGAATATGTTAATAAAGGAATTAAAAATGCTCACTATGATGCAATGTATTTATCATTATTTGTTGCATTTATTGGTATTGCGTTATCTGTATTGATTTATTATTTAAAAAAGATAGATGTTGAAAAAGTAGCAAGGCTGTTTAATCTAGTTGGCTTGTATAATTTATCTAAAAATAAATTTTATATTGATAAAATTTATAATATTATTTTATATAAGCCCTTTTTTAGTCAAACAAAATTCGCCTCATTCGTTGATTGGGATATTTATGATCAGAAAATTATTGATGCATGGGGATGGATTACGCTTAAAATTTCAAAGTATGCAGGTATTTCTGATTATAGTATACTCGATCAAAAAATTATAGATGGTTCATCACATTTAACACAATATGTTTCATCTAAATTAAGAAAAACACAATCAGGTATTATTCAAAATTATTTATTAGGGGTGCTTGCTGTACTTGTTGTCATTATAGTAGTTATTAATCAAATATAAGAATAGGGAATTATGGAAAAATCAATATTATCATTATTAATCTTCTTACCAGTGCTTGGAGCTATTGTTATGCTTCCTGTATCTAAATATTTAAAATCATCAAATATTATTAAGTATATAGCACTTGGTACAACAGGAATACAATTATTATTATCGGGTTGGCTATATATGAATTTTGATCCTTCTATGTCGGTAATGCAATCACCGTTTACCGTACAAGTAGATTGGATAAAGCATTTTAATATTGAATATTTTATTGGTGTTGATGGTTTGAGTATCCCTATGGTTTTATTAACAGCATTATTATCATTTATATGCATATTAGCGAGTTGGAATATTGATAAAAAGGTGCTTGGTTATTTTTCATTATTTTTATTATTAGATGCTGGTATGATGGGAGTATTTTTATCGTTAGACTTTTTTCTTTTTTATATTTTTTGGGAGGTTATGTTACTACCAATGTATTTTTTAATTGGTATATGGGGTGGACCACAGCGTCATTATGCTGCAATTAAATTTTTTCTATATACGCTTTTTGGTTCTTTGTTTATGTTATTAGCTATGATAGGATTATGGTATTTTACAGCTCCTTTTAATGCAGGAGAGGGAACATTTAGTTTAATTAAATTAATAGAGCTTGCTCCGCAAATTGATGCTCAATTATGGGGTTGGAATGTACAGTGGCTATTATGGATAGCATTATTTATTGGTTTTGCTATTAAAGTGCCTGTTTTTCCATTTCATACCTGGTTGCCACTTGCGCATGTTGAAGCACCAACTGCTATATCTGTTATATTAGCAGGTGTATTGCTTAAAATGGGTACTTATGGGTTGCTTAGAATTAGCTATCCCTTACTACCTGGAGAGGTAGTGGCATTTTCATATACTCTAGCAATATTGGGGGTTATTAATATTTTATGGGGTGCAATGTGTGCTATTGCTCAAATTGATTTGAAAAAAATGGTAGCATATTCGTCCGTTAGCCATATGGGCTATGTTTTACTTGGTATGTCTGCTGTGGTAAGTCCAAATATAGCAGGAGCAGAAGCAGGATTGAATGGAGCTGTGATGCAAATGTTTAATCATGGTACAATTACTGCTATGTTGTTCTTATTAGTTGGAGTTCTTTATGATCAAGCTCATCATAGATGGATTGTTTATCCTGAAAATCATGATAATCAGGATTTAGCTGGGAAATTAGCATTTGGTGGTTTAGCATCTCAAATGCCAGTATTCTCAGCTTTTGTTGCACTCGCATTTTTTGCAGGTCTTGGTTTGCCTGCATTATCAGGTTTTGTAAGTGAAGCCCTATGTTTTATAGGTGGCTTTAGTGCATTCAGATTAGTCACGGCAATTGGTACGTTAGGTATTTTATTAGGAGCTGTTTATCTTTTGAGAGCATATCAAAGGGTCTTTTTAGGTCCGTTAAATCCTGCATATGACAAATTAAAAGATATTAGTCCAAGAGAGTTAGCTACAGTTGTTCCTATAGCATTTTTAGTTCTATTGTTTGGTGTTTTCCCTAAACCATTAGTTGATATGGTGAGTGGCTCAATTAGTATGCTTGTATCTATAATTCAAGGAGCTATGTAATTAATGAATAATTTGCAAAGCATAGGTTATTTTTTACCTGAATTCTTAATAATAATTACTGCTTTATTTGTGATTGTTTTTGATTTAGTTTCATTGAAAAAAATAAAATTATCATTTACTATATTAAAAAGAGAAATAACATATAATGCAAGTGAATTGCTTATGGGATTAGGCTTATTATTTATTGCAATACTTTTATATCAAATGCCTGTCAATGGTGGACAGATTTTTCATGGTATGTTAATAAATGATAGTTTCTCTTATTATTTTAAATGGTTAATATTAATATCTACAGGTTCTATTATTCTAGTTTCTAGGCATTCAAATGAACTTGATAAGGAATATAAGTCAGAATTTGATGCATTGATTTTATTTGTATTGCTAGGCATGTTCTTAATGACAAATTCATCAGACTTATTAATGATTTATTTATCTATAGAGCTTGTAAGCATACCTTCTTATATATTAGCAGGCATGCTAAAGAATGATAAAAAATCTAATGAAGCTTCTTTAAAATATGTGATTTTTGGTTCTTTTGCATCAGGTCTTATGTTATTTGGGTTGAGTTGGTTATATGGTATATCTGGCTCTACTAATATCTATAATATTTATGAGTCAATTAATTTAATTGATAATCCATATATGATTTATATGTCCTTAATGCTAATTTTGATTGGATTTGGGTATAAAATTTCAATGGCTCCATTACACTATTGGACACCTGATGTATATGAAGGTTCCCCTACTATAGTAACTGCATTTTTCTCTGCGGCACCAAAGGCTGCCGGATTTGCAATTTTAATTAGAACATTCTTTATTTTATTTACTGGTAGTAACTCTTTATCTATAGATGCTATCCCTTTAGACGGTATTGATTGGTTTCTTATATTGGCTGTTTTGTCTGCTGTTACAATGTCTATTGGTAATTTGCTAGCATTGAAACAGGATAATGTTAAAAGAATGTTAGCTTATTCTACGATATCTCATGTTGGCTTTATGCTTATGGCATTTTCTACTGCATCTACAGATGCTATAATAGGGATTATGTTTTATTTAACTCTTTATATGTTTATGAATTTATCAGCTTTCTTTATGGTTATACATGTAGAAAATAATTTTAATGCCAAGAATATTGATCAATGGGGAGGAATAGGTTATAAATCGCCTGTTCTTGCTATATTTATGGTTTTGTCTTTGGTCTCATTAGCAGGGCTGCCTCCAACATCTGGTTTTGTTGGTAAAGTTTATTTATTTAGAACATTATTTGCTACACAGCAATTTTATTGGTTAGGTATTGTTGGTATTCTTAATAGTGTGATTTCGTTATATTATTATTTTAAAATAGTTAAGAGTATGTATTTTGATGAATCTATAATTAAAGAAGATGAGAATAGGCCTATTACTTTGTATATGATAATTATTCTTTTTTCATCTCAAAATATACTATTCTATATCTATTGGACTCCATTGTATAACTATATAAAATCATTATTTTAAAAAAATTGAAGCAAAAAAATAAAACAGTTCAACAATCACAAGTTATAATGCATGAGTTAGTATTGCCAAATGATACAAACTTATTGGGTAATATCTTGGGAGGCAGAGTTATGCATTTAATGGATATTTGCGCTGCAATGTCTGCATACAAGCATGCAAGGCGTCCTGTTGTTACTGCATCTGTAGATCACTTAGATTTTTTAGCTCCTGCAAAAAAAGGAGATATAGTGATACTTAAATCATCCGTAAATTATGTACATAAAACTTCTATGGAAGTTGGTGTTAGAATTGAAGCAGAAACTCCTCTAACAGGAGAAGTAAGGCATACCGCAACAGCATATTTAACTTTTGTTGCTTTAAATGATAATAAAAAGCCTATGAGAATTCCAGATGTTTTACCTGAAACAGATAAACAGAAATATAGATACAGTCAAGGTGAAAAAAGAGCAGTAGCTAGGAGAGTTCGCATTAAAGAGCTTAAAAATAAAGAATGAAAAGATTTAATATTACAAGGGGTCATAATTTAATGTTAGATGGGCAGCCATCTAATCAGATATTGGATGCTACAGAATCATCTGTAATTTCTTTTCATCCTTGCACGATTAAAAATATTAAAACAAAATTATTAGTTAAAGAGGGTGATTTAATTAAAATTGGTACACCTTTATTCCACGATAAAAAAAATGAAAAAGTTTTATTTGTAAGTACATGTTCAGGTGTGGTGAAATCAATAGTTTTTGGGCCTAGGCGTATTGTTGAGTCCATTGAAATAGAGAATGATGGGAAAAACGAATTAGAAGGAATTAATACGGATATTAATAAGGAAAATTTGTTAAAATCTGGTTTGTGGACCTACATACGGCAAAAACCTTACTCTAAAATACCTCACTTTGAATCATCCCCAAAATCTATTTTTATATCATCTATGCCAACAGAACCATTTGCTATAGATTATGAATATTTGATGGATAATGTAGATAATTATTTACAAGAAGGTATTGATGTCCTTAAAACTATTTTTAATTGCGATATTAATTTTATAAGTTCTAATAATTCTTCATTTTTTAGTTTAAATAATGTCAAGCATTATACATTTAATAAACTACATCCAGCTGGTAATGTTGGTATACATATTCATCATATAGATCCAATACAGAAATCCGATGATACTCGTTGGTATTTATCATTGCAAGATTTAAATAGAATTGGTCAATTTTTTAGTAAAAATGGGTACCCTGTATATAAATATGTTAATGTAGGTGGAAACGGTGTTAAAAATCCTTCAATTAGAAAAGTTAGAATAGGAACTAAGATTAATGATATTTTAAGTGATATTCCAAAAGATTTAGCATTGATATCTGGAGATGTATTAAATGGTAAGAAAGTAATAGATAATGTATCTATTAATTATCATGATGAGATATTATCAATCATTTCTATAGATAAAAAAAGAGATTTTTTAGGTTGGCTTATGCCAGGGTTTAATAAATATAGTTTGACTAATTTATTTTTCTCAAAGCTTATAGGTAATAAAAAATCAAAATTATCTACTAAAAAGAATGGTAGTATAAGAAGTATTATCCCTATGGGTAATTGGGATAAGGTTATGCCAATGAATATTATGTCAGAGTTTCTTGTTAAAAATATTTTGGTAGAAGATATTGAAATGATGGAAAAATTAGGTATTTATGAATGCTCACCTGAGGATTTTGCTTTATGTTCATTCATTTGTCAATCCAAGGTTGAGGTTTCTAAAATTATTGAAGAAGGTTTAGATATGATGGAGCAAGAGGGTTAATGCTTAGAAAATTATTAGATAAAGTAGAAGAAACGATTCTTAATAATGAAAAATTAAAAAAGTTTCATCCATTGCATGATGCATTAGATACATTTTTGTATTCTACAAATACAGAAACAGATAATGCACCATATGTTAGAGATTCTGTAGATTTAAAAAGAACTATGATATTAGTGGTTCTAGCACTTTTACCAGCATTCTTTTTTGGTACTTATAATGTTGGATTGCAATCACCCGATGTTTTAAATAAAGATTTCATAAATTGTTTTATTTATGGACTTAAGATAGTTTTACCTATGTATTTAGTGGTTTTTGCAATTGGTGGTTTATTTGAGGCTTTATTTGCTGTTATTAGAGGTCATGAAATTAATGAAGGTTTTTTAGTTACAGGTTTTTTAATTCCGCTTACCATGCCTCCAACTGTTCCATTATGGATGCTTGCAGTTGCGACAATATTTGGAGTTGTAATAGGTAAAGAAATTTTTGGTGGAACAGGTTATAATATTTTTAATCCAGCATTAACGGCTAGAGCCTTTTTATTTTTTGCTTATCCCTCTTATATGTCTGGTAATAAGCCTTGGATAGCTCCAATGGATGGATTGTCTCAAGCGACACCTTTGTTAGCTAAATCATCTAATTTAGATTTAGGTTATAGCTGGTGGGATATGTTTTATGGTTATATCCCCGGTTCTATTGGAGAAACATCAACATTAGCAATTTTAATAGGTGCTTTTATTTTGTTGATTACTGGTATTGGTAGTTGGAGAACAATGCTATCAACATGTATTGGTATGGTTCTAACATCTTTATTGTTAAATCAGTTATCAGGTTATTCTGATAATTCGATGCTTAGCTTGAAAGCTATAGATCATTTTGTTATGGGAGGATTTGCTTTTGGTATGGTTTTTATGGCTACAGATCCTGTTTCAAGTGCACATACGAATAAAGGTAGATGGATGTACGGATTATTAATTGGTTTTATGGCTGTTGTGATTAGATGTATAAATCCTGCATATCCAGAAGGTATGATGCTTGCAATCTTATTTGCTAATGCATTTGCACCACTTATTGATTATTCTGTTTTACAATCACATATTAAAAAGAGGCAATCAGCTAATGAATAGTAAATATGTTTTTATATTAATAATTACGATTGTTTCTAGCTTTTTCCTTTCATTGGCTTCAGAAGGATTTAAAGATAAAAGAAATAAAAATATTGAAATTGATAAGAAAAAAAATATTTTGAGCTCTATCGGGCTTGATATTGAGAGTTTTAATATATCTGATATTGATAATTATTTTAAAAATTATATAGACACACTTATTATTAATTTAGATGGTGATGTTATAGATAATATATCTATCAGTGATTTATATGAAATTGAAAATAAATCAACGGGAGAGGTCAAATATTATTATAATGACAATGAATATTTACCAATGTACATTGAAACGGAAAAAGGTGTTATGATTATGCCTGTATCTGGAAAGGGCTTATGGTCATCATTATTTGGTTATTTTGCTATAGATACCAATAATTATTCAACTGTTAAAGGTATAACATTTTATGCCCATGGCGAAACACCAGGTCTTGGTGCAGAAATATCAAAAAAATGGTTTCAAAATAATTTTATAGGAAAAGAAATATACTCATTAAGTAATATGCTTCAATCTATTGTTGTGGTTAAGGGTAAGGCCGCATCTCATAGTAAGTATGAGGTTGATGGAATTAGCGGGGCAACAATAACTAGTAATGGGGTTACTCAATTGTTAGATAGAGATTTAAAAAGATATGAGCCTTATTTTATTAAGAATAGAAAAAGATGAAAATTAAAAAAACATTTATAGATCCATTAGTTGATAATAATCCAATTACTCGTCAAGTTCTTGGAATATGTTCTGCTCTTGCTGTTACTGTAAAAGTAGAACAAGCATTGGTTATGACCCTTGCTCTTACATTTGTTGTAACAATGTCCAATACTATTATTTCATTATTGCGTAATTACATTTCCCCTAGCATAAGAATTATTGTTCAATTGACTGTTATTTCGACATTAGTTTCACTAATTGATATATTTTTAGGAGCTTATATGTATGATGTAAGTAAGTCTTTATCTGTTTTTGTTAGTTTGATTATAACTAATTGTATTGTTATGGGAAGAGCAGATGGATTCGCAATGCAGAACGGTATAAAGGAATCTTTTATAGATGGTTTAGGTAATGGCTTAGGATATGGTGGTATTTTGATTATTGTTGCTGCGTTCAGAGAATTATTAGGATTTGGTACATTGTTAGATTTTAGAATTTTACCAGAATCAATGAATAATGGTTTGATGATATTAGCTCCGGGAGCATTTATTATTTTAGGTTTAATTATTTGGGCACAACGTTCAATAACAGCTGTTGTAGAGGAATAGTATGGAATTATTAATTCATTATTTAAGCATAGCCACAAAATCTATATTCATTGAGAATATCTTGCTTGCATATTTCTTAGGGATGTGTTCATTCCTGGCAATATCTAAGAATGTAGAAGCTTCTCAAGGTATGGGTAAGGCTGTTATTTTTGTTAATGCTATTACAGTTCCAGTTAATTGGTTTATTAAAAAGTACTTATTAGATCCAGGTGCATTGGTATGGATAAATGAATCTTTTGCTACAGTTGACTTATCGTTTCTAAGATTATTATGTTTTATTGCAACTATTGCAGCTCTCGTTCAATTTGTCGAAATGTTTATTGATAAGTTTAGTCCATCTTTATATAATTCGTTAGGTATATTTTTACCATTAATAACAGTAAATTGTTCTATTTTAGGCTCTTCTGTCTTTATGCATGAAAGAGCCTATACACTTGGTGAATCTTTAGTTTTTGGTGTTAGCGCAGGAGTTGGTTTCTATTTAGCGATTGTTAGTATGGCAGCCATACGTTTTAAACTAAGATATTCAAATATTCCAGATGGCTTAAAAGGTCTTGGAATAACTATGATTTTAACAGGATTATTATCAATGGCATATTTATCATTTTCAGGAATTCAATTATAGAAAGATATTGAAATGAATAAGAAAAAAATAATTGGTTTATTGGGACTTGGTACATTTATTGCTTTATTGAATGTAGTTATTGGATGTCTATTCCTTAAATTTTTTTGGTCAGGAATAGCTCGTCGTTTATTCCCTAAATTAGTTGAATCAGGTCAAATTGATCCATCTATGTCATTTTTAGATGCATTATTTATAGGTGTGATGTTATTTTGTATTATAAGAGCTTTATCTGGACGGCTTATTACGATGGATAAAACAGGTTCATTTAAGACAAATCGTTTAGATGAAGAAATAGAAGGAGATATTGAAAATAAATAATGCTTCAATTAACAGTCATATCATCTATTTTAGTATTTTCTATAGTTATTTTAATTTTAGTTATTCTTTTAGGCCTTGCTGAAAAGAAATTATTACCTCAAGGGGATGCTAAAATTTTAATAAATGGAGATGATGAAAAATCTCCAACTGTTAAACCTGGGGGTTCTCTTTTATCATCATTAGCGACTTCTAATGTTTTTATTCCTTCTGCTTGTGGTGGTGGTGGAACTTGCTCTCAATGTAGATGCCAGGTTTTAAGTGGAGGAGGAGATATTCTCCCTACTGAGGTCTCGCATTTTTCTAGAGCTGAGGTGAAAGATAATTACAGGCTAGCATGCCAGGTTAAAGTTAAAGGTGATATGGAAATAAAAATTCCAGATGAAATATTTAGTATACAAAAATGGGAATGTACTGTTAGAAGCAATGATAATGTTGCAACATTTATAAAAGAACTAGTTTTAGAATTGCCTGATGGTGAAGTACTTGATTTTCAATCCGGAGGATATATCCAAATTGATATTCCAGAATATAAACTTCAATATTCAGAATTTGATATTGAAAATCAATATAGAGAAGATTGGGATAAATTTAAAATGTGGGATTTAATTGCTAAGAATAATAATCCAGAAGAATTTAGAGCATATTCTATGGCTAATCATCCTGCAGAAGGCAATATTGTAATGCTTAATGTAAGGATTGCACATCCGCCACCGCAACAATGGGATGCTCCTCCAGGAATAGCTTCTTCATATATCTTTAATTTAAAACCGGGTGATAAGGTTACTATATCAGGTCCTTATGGAGAATTTTTTATTAAAGATACTGATAGAGAAATGGTTTATATCGGTGGTGGGGCAGGTATGGCTCCACTGCGTTCACATCTTTTTCATTTATTCCATACATTGAAGACAGGTAGAAAAGTATCATATTGGTATGGAGCAAGATCTAAACGTGAAATGTTCTATGATGATCATTTTAAAGCTATTGAAGAGAAATTTTCTAATTTTTCATATAATGTAGCGTTGTCAGATCCTATGGATGAAGATAATTGGAAAGGTTATACGGGTTTTATTCATCAAGTTGTTTTAGATAATTATTTAAGTAAACATGAAGATCCAACAGAAATAGAATATTATATGTGTGGCCCTCCAATGATGAATAAGGCTGTTACAGGTATGTTGCATGATTTAGGTGTTGAAGATGAAATGATCGATTTTGATGATTTTGGATAAAATTCTTATTAAATATTTTTTATTAATACTTTCAATATTCTTTTTTACCTGTTCAAAAAAAAGTAATAAAACTATTATATCTGGAAACACGATGGGTACAACTTATTCTGTTACTATAATAGATTTTGTACATAATAAAGATAATTTTCAATCATCTATTAATAATCAATTAAAATCAGTTAATCAAAAATTTTCTACATATATAAATAATAGTGAAATATCATTAATTAATAGGGCTGGTACAGAAATTATTACAATAAGTAATGAATTTAAGTATGTATTAAATAAAGCTCTTTATTATTGTATGCTTGTAAAAGGAAATTATGATATTACAGTTGGTCCATTGGTAGATTTGTGGGGCTTTAAGACTCCTCCTAAGAAAATGCCTTCATATGATGAAATTGTAAGTGTACTTAATTATGTTGGATATGAAAAAATCTATTTAAATAATAATTATTTAGTTAAAGGTAACAAAAATATAAATATAGATTTGAATTCTATTGCTAAAGGATATGCTGTTGATCAAATATCTGAATTCCTAAATGAAAAAGGTTATAGCAATTATTTGGTTGAAATAGGCGGTGAATTGCGATCACAAAAAGATGATAGTTATGATGATTGGATTGTAGGTATTCAAAATCCAGTATCAAATTCCATTATAAAAAAAATTAAATTAAATAATTTATCATTAGCTACTTCAGGTACATATAATAATTTTTTTGAATTAGAAGGAGTTACTTATTCACATATTCTAAATCCTAATACAGGATATCCTTATAGATATCAAACAGTAAGCACAACAGTGTTAGCTGAAAAATGTATAGATGCTGATGCTTATGCTACTTTATCGATGACGATGGAGCCTGATGATATAATTGATTTAGTTAATCAAAAGAATGATGTTGAGGCTTATATAATAGAAGTTGATAAAAATAATAAGATTGTTGAATATATGAGTGAAGGTTTTAAAAAAATAATATATTAAAAATGTTTAAAGAACTAATATTATCAACTATAATTTCTACCTCTTTAAGTATCAAGACATCAAATGATGATACGAAGCCAAATGATTATGAGTTTATGATTCAGGCTGAAAAAAATACCGATAGATTTGCATATTTTATAAAGAGAGATTGGGAAAGAGAGTTAGGTAATAAGTATACTGATAACATCTTTAAAATTAAATACGTTAATTCTAAAAATATTTATTATGGTCTAGATTTGATTAATAAAGAGTCTAAAAATATAGATTATCTAACATTTAATTCTGGTTATAAATTTTCTAATGGTATACAAACAGGTTTATCTATTAAAGATGAGAATAGTGAATTAGATTTTTTATATCATATATCATATAATAATATTATAAAAAAGAATAATACTGATTATGCAATTTCGTTATCGTTAAAATCAGATTTTGGTGATAATAATATCGTTGATATTAATAGTGATATTAAGACGTGGCTTACAGATAAAATTAATTTTTTTTTATTAGTTAAAAACATTTATTATGCTAATAAAAAAGATTTTCAGTTTAAGGTGGGTATAGGGTTTCAGTTATAGTTTAATTGTTTTTTAAAGAGCATTTGATTTTTTCTGCGAGACTACACTCGCATGGATTCTCGTCGGAATTCCCACAGCTTCCACTCATTTTTTTTCCACTAAAATAATATCCTATACTCATTAATGTAATGCAACATAAAATAATAAAAATTGTAATAATAAATGTCTGTAACATTTATTAATTTAAGGCATAAAATAATCAATACATAAATATGTTTAAGAAAATAATCGTTTTATCCTTTTTAATAAGTTCTCTTTTTGCAGGAGAAAGTCATAGTTTGCATCACTTATCAGCTCAAGATTTTAATTTATATTGGCTGATACCATTTATTGGTATTTTGCTATCTATTGCATTGATACCTCTTATTAAGTCTGATTTTTGGCATCATCATTATGGAAAGGTGTCCGCTTTTTGGGGAATATTATTTTTTATATGTTTTGCTTTTAATTTTTGGGATTATACTTTGTTTTATATATTGGAGGTTTATCTTAGAGAATTTCTCCCATTTATAATGCTATTATTAGCTTTATTTACTGTATCTGGAGGTATACTTATAACAGGGAATTTAAATGGAACTCCAATTTTAAATTTATATATTATATTGATTGGTACTATATTAGCATCAATAATGGGGACTACAGGTGCTTCTATGCTTCTTATAAGGCCATTGATACGTGCTAATTCATGGAGAAAAAACAAAGTTCATTTAATAGTATTCTTTATATTTCTAGTATCTAATGTAGGAGGTTCTTTAACTCCTATAGGTGATCCGCCGTTGTTTTTAGGTTTTTTAAGGGGGGTTGATTTTACATGGACTTTATTCAATATGTATAAGCCTATGATATTTGTTTCAGTATTATTATTAATTTTATTTTATATAATTGATAATTATTATTACAAAAAAGAATATGAAAATAGACCTAAAGAAGAGGGTTTTTCAATCAAAATTGATGGTAAAATTAATTTTATATTAATTGGTATTGTTGTTTTAGCTGTTATTATTAGTGGTTTAGAAAACTTGAAAGATTGGTCATTCTTTACATATCATGGTACAATGATGATGTCATATGGAACTTTAATTCAATTAATAATATTATTAGTTGTTACTTTGATATCGCTTAAAATAACTCCTAAGAAATATAGAGATGGAAATGATTTTACTTGGGAACCTATTTTAGAGGTAGCAAAGTTGTTTGCAACTATATTTTTAACAATGATTCCAGCAATAGAAATGCTTAAAGGTGTTACAAAAGGAATAGGACCTATGAGTTGGATGAAAAACATTATAATAAATAATCAAGGTGAAAATATTGATTATATGTATTTTTGGTTAACAGGTATCCTCTCTAGTTTTCTTGATAATGCTCCAACTTATGTTGTCTTTTTTACAACGGCTTTAGGAGAACAAAATGTTGATTGGTTGATGATTACAGGAGATACTTTATTAGCTATATCTTGTGGAGCCGTCTTTATGGGTGCTATGACCTATATAGGTAATGCTCCTAACTTTATGGTTAAATCAATAGCAGAAGAAAATAAAATATCTATGCCGAGTTTCTTTGGGTATATGATTTGGTCCATTTTAATTTTAATACCAATTCTTATAGTAACTAGTTTAATTTTTTTTAGATAAAATATGCATGCTGATATGAATATAGATTGGAATAGATTATATCAATTAATTAATAACAATGATAATATCTTATTATCTACTCATATCAATCCTGATGGAGATGGCTTAGGTTCTGAGGTTGCAATGTATTACTATCTCAAATCACTAGGTAAAGAATGTAAAATTATAAATATATCAGGCTTGACAGAAAAATATGAATTTTTAAATAAGAATAATATTATTGAAAAATTTGATGAATCTTATCACAAACCATGGATTAGTAATTGTGATTGTGCTATTATTTTTGACATTGGTAATTATACTAGATTAGGTAAAATCTCTAATATTTTAAGAAGTAATAGTGTTAAATGTATTTCAATTGATCATCATCCATCTGAGGATGATTTTTTTGATTTTAGATGTTTGGATGTTTTAGCACCAGCTACAGGGTATTTAGTTTGGCAATATTTTAAATTTATTGATTATAATTTAACTTATGATATTGCAGAAGGTCTGTATACAGCATTAATAACAGATACTGGTTCATTTAGATATAATTCAACAATATCAGATTGCCATATTATGGCTAAGGAAATTTTAGAAGTAGGAGTTAAACCTTATGATGTTTATTCTAATGTTTATGAGCAAAGAACAATTCCTCAAGTTAAATTATTAGGTAGTGTAATAGATGCATTGAAAATAGTAGATGAATTCGCTTGTATTAAAATTAGTTTAGATATGCTTGAAAAGTGTAATGCTACACTAGAAGATGTTGATGGTTTTACAGATTTTATGCGTTCTATTAAAGGTGTTGAGGTCTCATTTATGATATCACAGATTAATAATAATAAATTTAGAATCAATTTTAGATCTAGAGGAAAGTATATTATTAATGATATAGCAGCTCATTTTAATGGGGGAGGCCATAAGCTTGCGGCAGGAGCTACAGTAGAAAATAGTAGTTTTGATGAAATTGAAAGTACGATTATTGGAATGCTAAATAAAAAAAGGATCAAATATGTCAATAAAATCTGATAAATGGATAAGAAAAATGTCACTTGATAATCAGATGATTAATCCCTTTACGGATAATCAAATTAGAGAAGGAACTATATCATATGGTTTGTCTTCTTATGGATATGATATACGTGTATCTGATGAATATAAAATTTTTACTAATGTAAATAATAGTATTGTTGATCCTAAAAAGTTTGATGAGAAATCTTTTATTGATTTTAAGGGAGATATATGTATTGTTCCACCTAATAGTTTTGCTCTTGCTAGAAGCATTGAATATTTTAAAATACCCAGAAATGTTTTAACAATTTGTCTTGGAAAATCAACCTATGCAAGATGTGGTATTATTGTTAATGTTACTCCTTTTGAGCCTGAGTGGGAAGGGCATGTTACATTAGAAATATCAAATACGACTCCTTTGCCTGCTAAGATTTACTCTAATGAGGGATTATGCCAAGTTTTATTTTTTGAATCAGATGAAATGTGTGAGAAATCTTATTTAGATAAAAAAGGAAAATATCAAAAACAAGTAGGTATAACATTACCTAAAAATAAATGAAAATTATTATAGCAAAAAATGCGGGATATTGTTTTGGCGTTAGAGACGCAGTTAATATGGCTTATGATATTGCTGAAGAAAAAGGTGAAGTTTACATGCTTGGAGATATTGTACATAATGAACGTGTAGTTGGAGATTTAAATCATGCAGGTGCAAAAGTTGTTGAGTCTTTAAAAGATGTTCCGGAAAATGGCACGGTGTTATTTAGGGCACATGGAACAAAAAATGATATATGGGATGAGGCTAAAAGAATGTCTTTAGATGTTAAAGACGCTACTTGTCCTCTTGTGCATCAAATCCATAAAGATGTCAAGGAGCTTTATGCGGAAGGTAGGAAGATAATAGTTATCGGTGATCATGGACATGATGAGGTTGTTGCTATAGCAGATCAAGTCCCTAAAACTATTATTGTCTCATCTGTAGAAGAGGCTGAAAAATTAAAAAGAATTAGAAAAGCAGGCATTGTTAGTCAGTCAACTCAAGCTATTGAAAATGTTCAAGATATTATTAAAATATTAATGACAAAAGTTTTTGATTTAAGATTTGTTAATACTATTTGTTATCCTACTAAAAGAAACCAAGAACAAATAAAAGATTTAGCTGGCATTGTTGATGTTATGATTATAATTGGATCATTTACCAGTGCAAATTCAAAGAGATTAACTCTTCTTTCAGAAAAAATTAATAAGAATACTTATCAAGTAACTTCTGTTAATGATATTGAGAATAAATGGTTTGATAAATGTAATTCAGTAGGTATAAGTGCTGGTGCTTCAACACCAGATTATTTAATTGAAGAAGTTCGCAGCAAATTATCATCTTTATAAGGAGAAAATATGGAAAAAGGTTCATTTGAAATAAAAGTAGGTTTAGCAGAAATGCTTAAAGGTGGAGTCATTATGGATGTAACTAATGTCGAGCAAGCATGTATTGCTGAAGAAGCAGGTGCAGTTGCGGTTATGGCTTTAGAAAAAATACCTGCAGATATAAGAAGGGATGGAGGAATATCAAGAATGTCTAACCCCAAGATGATAAAAGAAATTAAAAGTAAGGTCTCCATACCTGTGATGGCTAAATGTAGAATTGGGCATTTTGCAGAAGCTCAGATTTTAGAAGCTTTAGAAATAGACTTTATAGATGAAAGTGAAGTATTAACTCCTGCTGATAATTTTTATCATGTTGATAAAAATCCCTTTAAAGTTCCTTTTGTATGTGGAGCAAGAAATTTAAGTGAGGCTCTTAGAAGAATAAATGAAGGTGCTGCAATGATAAGAACAAAAGGAGAAGCCGGTTCAGGTAATATAGTTGAAGCTGTTAAGCATATGCGAGCTATTACTGATGAAATTAAATCAGTGATAGCTATGGATGATAAGGGATTAGAAGAATTTTCTATATCTAATAATGCGCCTTTAGATCTTTTGAATAAAGTAAAGGAAATTAAAAAGTTACCTGTTCCTAATTTTAGTGCAGGGGGCATTGCTACACCTGCGGATGCTTCGTTAATGATGCAATTAGGTGCTGAATCATTATTTGTTGGTTCTGGTATATTTAAATCAGAAGATCCAAAGGCTAGAGCTGAGGCTATAGTTGAAGCTACAACTTATTATGATAATCCTAGAAGATTAGCTGAAATTTCATCTGGCTTAAAAGAAGCTATGGAAGGGCTTGATATTTCTGAAATTCCAGAAAATGAAATGCTACAAAATAGAGGTTGGTAATTGAAAGTAGGTATTTTAGCTATTCAGGGTGATTTTGAATTGCATAAAATTGCTTTGGAAAAACTACCTGTTCATTCTATATATGTTAGAAATGCCAAAGAGTTGTACGATTGTGATGCTTTGATTTTACCTGGAGGAGAATCTACAACTATGTCATTACTATTAAGTAAATATGATTTATTTGAATCAATTAAAGATTTTGCTGATAAAAAATCTTTATTTGGAACATGTGCTGGAGCTATTTTAATGTCATCAAATTCAAATGATTCAAGAGTGAAAAGTTTGAAAATATTAGATATTGAATCAGATAGAAATGCATGGGGAGCACAGGTAGATTCATTCTCTGATTATGTTGTTCTAGAAGAAAATGATATTTTAACAAAAAGGTATTATGCAACATTTATAAGAGGTCCGAAATTTTTAAATGTAAATAAATCATGTAAAATTCTTGGTTATTATAATGATGAACCAGTATTAATTAGAAACAATAAACATTTAGTCTCTTCATTTCATCCAGAGATAAGTCAAGATTTATGTTTGTATAAATATTTTTTAAAAATGATAAATGAATAATAATTCTTATAAAATATTATCTACTATTAATAATCCCGATGATTTAAAGAAATTAAATGTTGAAGAATTAATATTATTATCTAATGAGTTAGCTTCTTATATACATGATGTTATTAGTGAGATAGGGGGACATTACTCATCTCCTTTAGGGGTTATTGAGCTTACTATAGCTCTCCATTATGTATATAATACACCTGAAGATAAGCTTGTTTGGGATGTAGGCCATCAGGCTTATGCTCATAAAATTCTAACAGGAAGAAAAGAAGCCTTTCAGAAAATTAGAAAATTTAAAGAGATTAGTGGTTTTTTAAAAATGGATGAAAGTCCTTATGATTGTTATGGTGCTGGACATACGAGTACTTCTATATCTGCGGCATTAGGATTTGCTCATATAAGAGATAAAAATAATACTAAAGAAAGAGTTTTAGCTATTATTGGAGATGGTGCAATGACAGGTGGTTTAGCTTATGAAGCATTAAATAATCTAGGATTTCATAGAACTCAATTAACCATAGTTTTAAATGATAATTCTTTATCTATATCCGAAAGTGTAGGCGCCTTATCTAAATATTTAACTAAAATAACAACAAATCCAACTTATAATAAATTAAGAGATAATGTTTGGGATATGACAGGAAAAATTCCTGTATTATCTGAACCTATAAGAAAAATTTTAAAAAAGACAGAAGAGGGTATCAAGGTAAGTTTAACAGAAGGTGGCTTTTTTGAAGAATTGGGTATAAGATATATAGGTCCTATTGATGGTCATGATATACCTGAATTAATTCGTATTTTTAATACTGTTAAAGAAATTAATGGTCCTATTTTATTGCATGTTTATACAAATAAATCAAAGAGAATTAAGCATTTTGAATCAGATGATGCTGTTAAATATTATAGTTTATCTCCATTGAAGAAAAATAATAATAGTCAAAATGAATTTACCTTTTCTAAGGTTTTTGGTAATGGTATATTGCAATTGGCAAAAGATTTTGATTTTAGATGTATTACTGCTGCTATGGAAGTTGGCACAGGGTTAGCTGAATTTGCCAAATCATATAATGATAGATATATTGATGTTGCTATTGCAGAACAGCATGCTTTAACATATTCTTCTGGATTTGCAGCTGCAGGAGGTATCCCTGTTGTCGCTATATATTCAACATTTATTCAACGAGCTTATGACCAGATTATACATGATATTGCATTGCAAGACTTACCTGTCATTATATGTATGGATAGAGCTGGTTTGGTGGGGCCTGATGGACCTACTCATCATGGGATTTTTGACATTTCTTTTTTGCGAATTATACCAAATATTATTGTAACATCACCTAGAGATGGTTTTGAACTGCATGATTTATTATTTACTGCATTAAATTCTGGTAAAATGTTTACTATAAGATACGGTAAAATAAATACTGAATATAAGCTAGGTTATACCCCGAAATTATTAGATATTGGATCATGGGAACAACTTATGTCTGGTGATGATATCGTTATTTTAGGTGTTGGATCAATGGTAAAACATGCTATTGATGTTTCTAATCTTTTAAAAGAAAATAAAAATATTAATGTAGGTGTTGTAAATTGTCGTTTTATAAAACCCCTTGATTATAAAATGCTAGATAATATTTTGAAAAAATATAAATATGTATTTACTATAGAAGAAGGATCTATACAAGGAGGATTTGGTTCATCTATTTTAGAATATACTAGTAAATTTAAATATAATAATATGATTAATTTAATGGGTATAGATGATGAATTTATTGAACATGGTAGTCGTAAAGATTTATTGGAACTTACAAATTTATCAGTTTCTAAAATTTATAATAGGATTATAGAAGTTTATGGATAATAATAAGAGAAAAATTAAAGAAAGAAAATATGATTTTGATACTATCTCTGGAGAAACTTTAGAAAGCTTATATGGTCCATCTAATGTAGATAGTGAATTTTTAAAAAATATTAATAATCCTGGCGAGTATCCTTATACTAGAGGAATCCATCCTAATATGTATAGAGGAAAATTATGGACGATGAGGCAGTTTTCAGGATTTGGATCACCTGAAGATACTAATGCTAGGTATAAATTTTTACTTGAAAGTGGTCAAACAGGCTTATCTGTTGCATTTGATATGCCAACATTGATGGGTTATGATCCAGATCATGAATTATCTGATGGTGAAGTAGGTCATTGTGGTGTATCTATTAGTAATTTGAAAGATATGGAAAAATTATTTGATGATATAGATTTAAGTCAAATTAGTGTTTCTATGACTATAAATGGTCCTGCAGTTATTATATTTGCTTTTTATGTAGCGTTAGCAATTAAGCGTAATATTGATATTTCTAAAATTAATGGTACTTTACAAAATGATATATTAAAAGAATATATAGCTCAGAAGGAATGGATTTATCCTCCTAAAGAATCTGTTCGAATAATTGTAGATATGATAGAGTATTGTACTAATAATATGCCAAAATATAATACTATATCTGTTAGTGGGTACCATATTAGAGAAGCTGGTTCAACTGCTGTTCAGGAATTAGCTTTCACTTTAGCAAATGGATTTGCTTATTTAGATGCATGTATAGATCGTGGTATGGATGTTGATGCTGTTGCTCCTAGGTTATCATTTTTCTTTAATTCTCATTCAGATTTTTTTGAAGAAATTTGTAAGTATAGAGCAGCTAGAAGAATATGGGCAAAAAGATTAAAAAATCACTATAATGCTAAAGATGAAAAATCTATGAAATTAAGATTTCATACTCAAACGGCAGGTTTTTCTTTAACTGCTCAACAACCGGAAATTAATATAGCTAGAACAGGTTTTCAGGCTCTTGCTGCAGTTTTAGGTGGCACTCAGTCGTTGCATACCAATTCTATGGATGAAACATTGGCCTTACCATCGGAAAAAGCGGCTGAAATAGCTTTGCGTACTCAGCAAATATTAGCTTATGAAACAGGAGTAGCTAATGTAGTAGATCCATTAGGTGGATCTTATTTCATTGAAGATTTAACTAACCAAATAGAGAATAAAGCTAATGTATATTTTGATCATATTGAAAAGATTGGAGGTGTGATTGAAGGGATTGAAGCTGGCTATTTTCAAAGAGAAATTGCTGATTCTGCTTCAATGTATAATAGTAAAATAGAAAATAAAGAAAGATTTATAGTAGGTGTTAATCAGTTTATTAAAAAAGATGAATCTATTGATATTCCTATATTAGAGATATCTGATAAGGTTCAAAAAAAACAAATTGATGAATTATTAAATATTAAAAATAATAGAAATAATCAATTGGTTAAAGAAAAATTAAATAGTATTACGGATGCTTGTAAAACTAATATCAATTTACTACCATTAATAATAGATGCAGCTTTAGAGTATGCTACTTTAGGTGAAATTGTTGATTCTATGAAAGAAGTTTTTGGAGATTGGACAGAAAAGGCAATTATATGAATTCTAATAAATTATTTACAATTGGCGTAGAAGAAGAATTTATGATATGTGATCCTATTTCATATGATTTGACTAATAAAGCAGAAGATATTATGAGTCATCTAAGTGATAGTGAGAAAGAAAGATTTTCATATGAATTATTATTGAGTGAAATAGAAGCGAATACTCCTATATGTGATGATGCTAATCACGCTATTAAAGAAGTTATAAAAAATCGTTTAAGATTAAGAGATATAGGCGATAATTTGAATTTTAAAATTGGCATTAGTGGTACTCATCCTACAGCTTTACCTGAAGAGCAAAAATTCGTTAATAATGAATCGTATAATTGGGTTACAAGTCAATTGAATGAATACGCAAGACAGAATATTACTTTTTCTACACATATCCATATAGGTTTAGATAACCCTGAAACAATTATAAAAGTTCTTAATTGTGCAAATGGATGGATAGCACCTTTTATAGCTTTATCTGCAAATTCTCCATTTTTTGCCGGTGTCAAAACAGGAATGGAATCATCTAGAACATTCCAGTTTGGAATTTTCCCAAGAACTAATATTTTGCAATACTTAGAATCTTATGATGATTATGAAAATATTAGAAAAAAATTAATTTTGTCAAATTCAATAGAAAAGCCAAGACATCTATGGTGGAAAATAAGGCCACATTTTGAATATAATACAATTGAGTTTAGAGTTTGTGATATACAAAGGTCTCTATCTAATACAAAAATGTTTATAGCTATTAGTCAAGCTTTAATACATGCTATATGTAATGATTCAAAATATAGCTCATCAAAGTTTAAAGGTTATAATATGGAATTTTTAAATGACGGAATTTGGAAGGCCTCTACAGAAGGTATGAAGTCAATAATAATTAATCCTCACGATGAAAGAATTATAAGTATGGAGGATATGGTTTATGCATTATTAGATTATATTACTCCATCATTAAAGTATTTTGGTAATGAAGAGGCTATTAGTGTAATTAATAAAATTATTGATGGAAAAACAGAAGGTGAAAAACAGGTTGATGTTTACAATGAATTTGGTTTTGATGGTTTGAAAAGATTTTTAGTAGAAGATGTTGAATACAATTATAATTAATAGGAGAAAAAAATGTCTAGAAGAATTGTTCATGTAATTGGAACGGGTACTATTGGAGAACCTTTAATTGGTTTATTGTGTAATTTTAAAAATGATTTAGGTATTGATGAAATTACATTTAATAAATATACTCCATTAACTACAGATAGATCAAAAGTTTCAAATTTACTTAAAAGAGGTGCTCGATTATCTACAAATGCTGATAAAATAGATGGATTTAATGATATAGGTATAAAAGTAGAATTTACATCTGAGGAAGCAATTGATAGAGCTTCTGTTATTATTGATTGTACACCTACAGGATTTGGTCATAAAAATAAAAAACAATATTATGAGAAACATTTAAAAAATACTCTAGGCTTTGTTGCTCAGGGTAGTGAATTTGGTTTTGGAAAGATGTATGCAAGAGGTATTAATGATTCTATTCTAGAACCAGGTAAGGATCAATTTATTCAGGTGGTATCTTGTAATACCCATAATTTATCTACAATCGTTAAAACTATTGCACTATCTGATGGTGATGATAATTTATTGGAAGGTAGATTTAATCTTATTAGAAGAGCTAATGATTTAAGCCAAACTTCTAAATTTATTCCATCGCCTCAAGTTGGTAAGCATGATGATGATATTTTTGGCACTCATCATGCCAGAGATGCTCATTTATTATTTGATACTATGAATATTAAGTTAGATTTATTTTCTTCAGCTATGAAGCTTAATACTCAATATATGCATATTCAACATTTTTATCTTAAATTAAAAAGAAAAACAACAATGCAGTCTATTATTTCAAAATTTGAAGCTAATGATAGAATTGCTTTAACAGATAAGATTAATGCAAATGAAGTATTCTCTTTTGGTAGAGATCATGGTCATTTTGGAAGAATTCTAAATCAATCTGTTGTATCTGTTCCATCATTAAATTTAAGGAATGGAAATGAATTAACCGGATTTTGTTTTACTCCTCAAGATGGTAACTCACTTCTTAGCTCTATAGCTATTACAGAATGGTTTTTATATCCTCATTCTTATGAAGATAAAATTCAATGTCTTAAGCCATTGTTTTTTGATGAAGTTTAATTTTTTTAAATGTTAGTAGATAAAGTTTATAAAAAAATAAAGAGTAATGCTCCATCTGATAAGAACTATAGCCTTTTAGTTGCTGTATCTGGGGGAGTAGATAGTGTTGTATTATTAGATATATTATTACAAATCAAAAAACGCGATAAATTTTTATCTAATATTTCTTTAGTTTTTATTAATTATCTTATTAATAAAAATTCCGATGATAGAGAATCTTTGTGTTATAATTTAGCAAATAAGTATAAATGTAAATTGATTAAAAAAAATAGTGATTTAGGTATTAAGAATTTTGAATCTAATGCTAGAGATGAGCGTTATAAATATTTAAATAATATCGCAGATAAAGAAAATATTGATTTTATTATAACTGCGCATCATAGAGATGATCAAATAGAAACTTTATTAATGAAATATTATGATGATAGTGATTGGATATCATATATAGGTATTAGAGAAAGGTATAATAAAATTATTAGACCTATGTTAGATATCTCAAAAGACAACATCTTATCTTATGCTAAAAAAAATAAGTTGCTATGGATAGAGGATCCTTCAAATTTAGATGTTAATTTTAGAAGGAATGAAATCAGGCATATTAAGTTGCCTGAAATATATAGTAATAACCCTCAATTAATTGATGAATTATTATTAAGGCATAATGATGCAAAGCATAGATTCCAATTAATATTAAGCCAAATTACTAATTATTTAAAAAAATACCTTAAGGAAAGGAATAATGATTTTATTATTCTATCTAATAAAACTATACAAATTCAAGAATTATCTACTTTTAAACTTTTTTATAAACATGTATTAAGTGATTTTTTAAATAGTGATTTTATAAATACTAAAGGTTTCTGGTCATCATATTTTAAGTTTATAGCTAATTCTAATGTTGGATCTAAATTTATTTTAAATAAAGATTTTAGAGTTATTAAAGATAGAGATAAACACTATATATATAGATATAAATATCTTAGTAAGAACAATATAGAAATTAATAATGAAAATCAAATTAAATGTTGGTATGATACGCAAATAGCAACTAGTCAGAATGCTTTTAGTAATGCTGTGGAAGTGATAGATGTGATTAAGATTCCATACAAAAAATTTAATTCTGGAATTTATATTAGAAATTGGAAATATGGAGATAAATGCTATAATTCTTCTAAGAATATAAAAAGTTTATTTACAAATAATAAAATTTCATTATTTGATAAAATGAAGTATCCTATTATAACTGATAAAAATGATAATATTATATGTGTTCCAAAGTTATATAATTATTATAATATAAATAGTCAATACAAGTCAATTTACTGGATTAGAAAGTAATTTTCATGAAAAATATTATTAATTATAAAAAAGATAAATTTGAAAAATATATTAGTAATGCTGATATTTTAAATAAAGCTAAAGAAATAGCTCATTATATTGATAAAGAATACATAGATGAGGAAGTGCTATTTGTAGGAGTTTTAAATGGCTGTATTCCATTTATGAATCTTATTTTATCAAATAGTTCTAATTCTTATAGTTATAAATTTATCAAAATATCATCTTATTCTGGTACAAAGTCAGGTAATATTAGTCTTGAATTAGGATTAAGTGAAAATGATATTGTTAATAGAAATATTGTAATCGTTGAGGATATTATTGATAGTGGGAAAAGTATAAAATTTATAAATGATTATTTTGCTCCCTATAATCCTAAGAGCATAAAAGTAGCAAGCTTATTAGTTAAAAAAGAAAGTATTAAATTATGTGATTGGTATGGATTTAAAATAAGTGATAAATTTGTTATTGGATTTGGTATGGATTTAGATGGTTCATTTAGGTATTTAAAAGATATATATCAGAAAGTTTAAAAAATGTCAAATAATAAAAAAAATAAAGATAAAATAACAAAAAATATTATAGGAAATTTTATCCTATGGACACTTATTATAACTATTTCACTAACCGTTCTTAACTATGTTGATGTAAGTAAAAAAACTAAGGAAATTCCATATTCCTCATTTTTAGATATATTAAATGATACTACCCTTAATCAGAATATAAGCAGTGCAACTATTACAGGCAGTGAATTGGTTGCTAGTTGCGATCCTGAATGCTATATTAATGACACTGAAGCTATTTCTGATTTTAAAGTTATCCTTCCTAATGTAACTATTGATAAAGTGGATGAGTGGAATAAATTATTAAGTGATAATGTCATTATTAAAATAGAAAAAATAACTCCTGGTGTTATGGATTATTTCTTTCAATTTTCTCCATGGCTATTAATTATTGTATTTTGGTTTTTTATTATGAGAAGGATGCAAGGCGGCGGCGGCGGTCAAGGTGGCATTTTCTCTTTTGCTAAAAGTAAAGCAAAAATTATATCTTCAGATAACCCTAAGGTCTTATTTAAAGATGTAGCAGGTTGTGAAGAAGCTAAGACTGAGCTACAAGAGATAGTGGGTTTCTTAAAGAATCCTAAAAAATATTTAGCTATAGGTGCTAAAATACCGAGAGGTGCCTTACTCTTAGGTCCTCCAGGTACTGGTAAGACTTTATTGGCTAAAGCTGTTTCTGGTGAAGCTAAAGTCCCATTCTTTACTATAAGTGGTGCAGAATTTGTAGAAATGTTTGTTGGTGTTGGTGCAAGTAGAGTTCGAGATTTATTTGATCAAGCTAAGAAAAATTCTCCTAGTATTATTTTTATAGATGAAATTGATGCTGTTGGAAGACATCGTGGTGCTGGGCTAGGTGGTGGTCATGATGAGAGAGAGCAAACACTGAATCAAATTTTAGTAGAAATGGATGGATTTGATACAAAATCAAATGTTATATTGCTAGCTGCTACTAATAGAGCAGATGTTCTTGATAAAGCATTATTAAGGCCTGGTAGATTTGATAGGCAGATAGTTGTTGATGTACCAGATTTAAATGGTAGGGAAGCAATTTTAAAAATACATACAAGAAAAGTGCGTTTAGGTAAAGATGTTGATTTATCAGTAATTGCAAAATCTACACCTGGATTAGCAGGTGCAGATTTAGAAAATTTGGTAAATGAATCTGCATTATTAGCTGCTCGTAGTAATAAGAAAACAATTTCAATGATTGATTTTGAAAATGCAAAAGATAAAGTCATGATGGGTAATGAGCGAAAGAGTATGATTTTAACTCCTCAAGATAAAAAAGTAATTGCATATCATGAAGCTGGTCATGCATTGGTGGCTTATCACACAAAGGGGGCTGACCCTGTTCATAAAATTACAATTATTCCAAGAGGTCAAGCATTGGGTATAACTGCTCAGATTCCAGAGGTGGAAAGGTTTAATTATCCTAAGTCTTATATGCTTGGAAGAATTGATATATTGATGGGTGGACGATGTGCAGAAAAATTAATTTTTAATGATACCTCTACAGGTGCAGGAAATGATATCGAAGTTGCTACAAATATTGCTAGAAAAATGGTATGTGATTGGGGTATGAGTGATAAGATAGGACCTTTGAAATTTGGTAAAAAGGATGAAGAAGTATTCTTGGGTAGGGATTATTCTCAGCAAAAAAATTATAGTGAAGAAAAATCAATTATAATTGATCACGAGATTAGTGCTTTTGTAAAAAAAGCAGAGGCCAATGCAGATAAAATTTTATCAGAGTACAGGCATCAGTTAGATGATATTGCTAAGGTTTTGTTGGAAAAAGAAACAATCTCAGGTGATGAAATGAGAGATATTATAGATGGTGTTGTAGAAGAAAAAAACGAAGAAGAACCATCTGTTCCAAAGACTTCTAGAAGGCAAAGTAACCAAGAAAACTAGTTGAATTATTTTAATTCTAAAAAGACCCGTATTATGGGTATTTTGAATCTTACTCCAGATTCTTTCTATGATGGCAATCCAAATATAAATTCTAATTTTTTGAAGGATAAATTAGAAACTTTTAAATATGCTGATATTATAGATGTTGGAGCAGAGTCTACCCGTCCTTTTTCTGATGCTATATCTATAGATGAAGAAATTAATAGATTATCTGTATTTATGGAAATAAAGGATACTATTAATAAGGTATTATCAATTGATTCATATAAACCTGAGGTCATCAAATATGCACTTAATAATGGATTTAATATTATCAATGATATATCAGGTGGTGGAGATGATAATGCTAACATACAGCTAGCATCTGAGTATAATGTTCCAATTATTATTATGCATATGCAGGGGAAACCCAAAACAATGCAATTAGAACCAAAATATGATAATGTAATTGATGATATTATGGTTTTTTTTGAAAGTAAGATAGATATTATGAAAAATGAATTTCAATTAAATGATGAACAGATTATTATAGATCCAGGTATAGGCTTTGGAAAAACAAAAGAAGATAATTATTTAATTTTAGATAATGTTAAAAAATTTAAAAGTTTAGGTTTTCCTGTTTTGATAGGATTGTCTAGAAAATCCTTTCTTGCTGTTGGTGATGATAAGCCAGAGGATCGTAAATCAGCAAGTTTAGCTGCACAATCTATTGCTATATCCAATGGTGCTGATTGTATTAGAACCCACGATATAGAAGAAACATATAAAACTCTTTGAAAAAATGTTCGTAAGAACTTTTTCCTTCAGTAAGTTTAGATATGTTAGATAAATTGAATAATATCCAAAAACTATTAGTATTCATTATCATAGCAGTGCTTCTTGGGGACAGCGTACTACCATATTCAATAGTAGGAAATAGTGGTGAAATAGTTGGATATATTGTAGTTATGTGTGCTATTGCAATATTTTTTACAGGCTCTAAAAAGTAATCCATTAGGTTAAATGCACTCTCGCAGTAGTTTCTATAATCTAAATACATAAATTCTTTTTAATTCGTCTTATTTATAATATTTCTTAAATTAAAACATGGACTTACAAGCCTTTAAAGATAGCTGTAAAGAGATAAATGATAAATATCTAACAATCAGAGGTTATCTTTGACATCGATGGTTTAAAGGGTGAAATTAAGGCTTTAGAGGATAAAACTACCGCTGATACCTTTTGGAATGATAGAAAACAAGCCAATTCAATTTTAAAAAAGATTAAAAAAAACAATGATGTAGTAGATTTTTATAATCTTTTATATAATCAATATGAACTTATTCAATTATATCTAGCTGAGAATAATGAAGATAATTCAGTAAGTGATGATTCTATTGTTGAACTTAAAAAATTTATACAGCTTGTGAATGACCTTGAAATTCAGACTCTTTTAAGTAATGAGGATGATGATAAAAGTGCCATTTTAACAATACACCCTGGTGCAGGTGGTAAGGACTCTCAGGATTGGGCATTTATGCTCTATAGAATGTATGTTAAATGGGCAGAATTAAATAAATATAAGTATACAATACTAAGTTATACCGAAGGTGATGAAACAGGTATAAAAGAGGCAAGTATAGAGATTGACGGCTCTTATCTATTTGGCAAGCTTCAGTCAGAGCGAGGCATTCATAGATTGGTGCGTATATCTCCATTTGACAGTAATGGCAAAAGACATACTTCATTTGCAGCTGTTTATATAGACCCACTAATAGATGATGATATCGAGATAGAAATTAATGAAAATGATTTAAAAATAGATACTTATAGGGCAAGTGGAGCAGGTGGTCAACATGTCAATAAAACTGACTCCGCAGTAAGAATAACTCACGTTCCAACAGGTATTACTGTCCAGTGTCAAAATCAAAGAAGTCAGTTAAAGAATAAAAATACAGCAATAAAGATTCTGAAATCTCGCTTATATCAACTTAAATTAGATGAGAGAACTGATAAGAAAAATGAGTTAAATTCAGAAAAGAAAGAAATTGCATGGGGAAGTCAGATAAGGTCTTATGTCTTTCATCCTTATAACTTAATTAAAGATCATAGAACAAATTGTGAGACATCAAATATTCAAAAAGTTCTAGATGGTAATATAGATGAATATATAAAAGAATATTTATTATTTAATATGGAGAAAAATAATGTCAAATAACGAATCAGAAGTAGGACAAAGTTTAAAACAAATTATTGATTATAGATTAGAGAAAATAAAAGCTCTTAGAGAAGGAGGAGTTAATCCATTTCCGCATAATTTTGATTTAAAAGATAAAGTTTCTGATTTATTAGAAGTTAAAGAGCCTTTTACGGAAGAATATCAAACAGCAGGCAGGGTTGTTGCCATGCGAAAAATGGGTAAAGCCTCTTTTTGTCATATACAGGATGAAGGAAAAAAAATCCAGATATATCTTAAAAGTAATATGTTAGAAGAAGGCATGTATGATTTAATAGTACGTAATATGGATATTGGTGATATTGTTGGTTTTAATGGTACATTATTTTATACAAAAACAAATGAGCTTTCTATAAAATGTACGAAGGTTACAATGCTCGCAAAAAGTATTAGACCACTACCTAATATTAAAGAAAAAGAAGGAGAGTCTTTTTTTACATTTGAAGATAAAGATTTACGCTATAGGAATCGTCATTTAGATTTTGTTGTTAATTCAGGTGTTGTAAATGATTTCGTTTTAAGGTCTTCTCTATTAAAGGAGGTAAGGTCTTATTTAGAAAGTAATGGGTATTTAGAGGTAGAAACGCCAGTTTTACAACCAATGTATGGTGGAGCTAATGCAAGACCCTTTACAACATTTCATAATACTTTAGATGAAAAATTATATCTTAGAATTTCATTAGAATTATATTTAAAAAAACTAATTATTGGTGGAATTAATAAAGTTTTTGAGCTTTCTAAGAATTTTAGAAATGAAGGTATGGATAAGGATCATAATCCTGAATTTACTATGCTAGAATTTTATTGTGCTTATGCTGATGTATATGATATGTTAGCATTTACAGAGTCAATGGTTAAAAAAGTATTTAAAAATGTTAATAATTCGATGGATGTTAACTTTGGCAAACATAATATATCACTTAAAAATAAATTTGAAGTCCTTGATTTTTTTGAATCTATAAAAACTTTCTCTAAAACAGATGTATCTAATATGGATTCTAAAGATCTTTATGAATTTTTAGAGGATTCTAATATTAAAATTGAGAAAAATGCAAATTATGGTAATTTAATTGATAAAGTTTTTAGCCATTTTGTTGAGCCGAACTTAGTTCAACCAACTTTTATTATTAATTTTCCGAAAGAAATTTCTCCTTTAGCAAAGACTCATAGGGATAATGAAAATCTTGTTGAGCGTTTTGAATTATTTATTGGAGGAATGGAAATAGCTAACTCATTTACTGAACTCAATGATCCTATCGATCAATTAGATCGTTTAAATAGTCAATTAGATCTTAGAGCTAAAGGAGATAAGGAAGCTCAAGTTGTTGACCATTCATTTATTGAGGCTATGGAAGTAGGTATGCCTCCAACAGGTGGAGTAGGGGTTGGTATAGATCGATTGGTTATGTTACTTACAGGTAATACAAGCATTAAGGATGTTATTTTATTTCCCGCAATGCGATCATAATTTTAAATGAAAAAATATTATTTTATTTTATCTAAATTTTTAAGGATTAATTATAAATCTTTAAAATCGTTAACTAATTTTTCAATAATTATATCAACCATGCTTTGCGTGATTTTCATATCAATCGCTTTATCTATTACAGATGGCTTTAAGGAAAATATAATATCTAAAATTATTTTTTTTGATGGATATGCAAGAGTAGAATTCAATGATTTAAATGAAAAAGATTTAAACTACATTAATACTAAAGATGGTATCTCTCCTTATTATGAATCCCAGTATATTGTTAAAAGTAATTATGACTCTGAATTAATAACGCTATTTTCATCAAATAATATAAAAGAAAAGTTATCTGATATTAGTATTTTCCAAAACAATAATAACTCTAATGGAGTTTATATAGGAGTAGGTTTAAAGGATAAACTTTTTGGAAGTAAATCTAGCAATTTATCTGCAGTCTTAATTAGTGATAGTAAGTTATTTAAAAATATTAATATTATTGGTTGTTTTGAAACGGGTGTGCCATTATTTGATAATCATGTTATAGTGTCTAATATAACTAATTTAGATTTTTATGAAAGCACGCCTAGTGGATATATCATTGATGAGAAAAATTTTAATGATATTAATGGATTTTTTACATCCTACATATCTACATATAAAGATAGGTACTATGATTTTTTAAAATGGTTGAATTCATATGATCTTCCAATATTTATATTATTGTTGTTTATCTTAACTGTAGGATTAATAAATAATAAATTTTGCTATAGTATAGATGTAATTAATAGAGAGAAAGATTCATTTCTACTGCATAATTTAGGCTTATCTTATAATGAAATTTACTATTTGTATTGTTTTAAGTTTTTACTATTGAATATTATAGGAATAATCTTAGGAACTATTGTTGCCTTATTGTTGCTTTATTTTGAATTGAAGTTTAATTTTATTCAAATTCCATCAGAAATATATTTTACTTCTTCTGTCCCTATAATTTTCAAAATACAGAATTTTATTTATGCCCCATTAGTAATACTCTTACAGGTATTTTATTTTACTCTTTCAAAATATGAATTTAAATAATATTAAAATAAATTTTTTTCTTGTACTTAAGTTTTTCTTTCTAAGAAATGGAGGGAAATTCAGGAAATCATATTTTTTTCAAATTACAGGTATATATATGGGCTCCTTAATTATATCTCTTACCCTATCTATAATGACAGGATTAGAGTATGAGATATTTAATAAAATTAAAGCATTTAATTATAAATATATGATTAGTGAGGACTATATTGATTTAGATAATTATGATTTTATTGATAACAGAGGGAAGAAAAGCTTAGTGCGTTGTAATGTTGGTAGTTATGATTTTCTGATTAATGTAACTAGTTACTCTAAACTGGATAGTTTTATTAATGATAAAATAAAAAAATATTTATTTTATGACGATATTACATATAATGATTCGAGTATTATTATTGGTGAATCTCTATCAAAAAAATATAATATATCTATTGGTGATACTATTACACTTTCAGATATAATAAATATAAATGTAGTTACGGGTAATTATAATACTAAAAATTTTATAGTATCAAATATTTATAAATTTAAATTTCTTAATTTTGATTATGAAAATGTTTTTATTAATGAGAATCATAGTATCTTTTTAAGAGAAGAAGATTATAATATTTATTTTGATAAGAATTATAAAGAAATAATTAATTTAGATTCATATCAAGAGGATAAAATCGTAGAACCTAATAATAAATATACTTCATTAATATATTCAATACAGTTTGAAAAAAAGCTTTATGTGCTACTAGGCATATTAACTATCATTATATCATCTGTTATGATGTTTAATAATACTTTAATGGTTCTTTTGGAAAAGAGAAAACAATTTTCATTATTAAATAATATTGGCATAAGTTTGCAAAAAATATTATTTATTATATTATTCTTAAATATAATGCTATCATTATTTTTATCTTTATTAGGTATGCTTACTACTCTCTGTATTGAGAAATTAAATTATAGATTTAATATTATTGATTACTTTTTTATGTATTCTCCATTTGATCATATACCTATGAATTTATCTATTACTCATTGTTTGATGACATTATTATTGATTATTGTTTTAACAATAGTTTCAACTATATTATCAATATATAATATTAGGTATAGATTAGAGGAAGGATAATTAATTATGTCTATTGTCTTAAAAAAAATAAAAAAAGAATATTCTAATACTGAAGATAAAATAGTTGTTTTAAATAATGTTTCTTTATCAGTTGAAAGTGGTGATGTTATATCAATTTTAGGTCATTCTGGGGTGGGGAAGTCGACTTTATTAGGTATTTTTAGTGGTGTTTTATATCCTGATGAAGGTGAAGTTTTTATTGATAATGAATTATTAGGGCCATCTAATGCATCATCCATTAGAAAAAGAAAAATTGGAGTATTATTTCAAGATAATAATTTATTACCAGAATTTAATGTTATGGATAATGTATTATTACCTTTAATTATTAATGATATTGATTATAATAATGCTAAAAATAGAGTTGATGAAATTTTATCCTTATTAGATATGAATAAGTTTAAAAATAGGTATCCAAATCAAATATCAATAGGTGAGTACCAAAGAATTTCACTCTTAAGGGCTATTGCTAATAATCCTAAGGTAGTTATTGCTGATGAACCAACAGCTAATTTGGATGAAAAAAATTGTGAACAATTATTAAATTTAATTGTTAAACTTAATAGAGAGTTGGGGATAACATTTATTATAGCAACTCATGATCGTCGATTTATTGATATTTCTACGAAATCATATACGTTATTTAATGGAGATTTAATTATAGATGAGTGAAAATTATACAAAAGGTGTTAAAAGGTTATTAAAATATTCAAAAGAAGAGTCTGTTAGATTATCTAATCCATATGTTGGTTCTGAGCATCTTTTATTAGCAATTATTAAAGATGTAGATGGTGATGCTTGTAAAATACTTACTACGATTGGTTGTGATTTAAATAAGATTAAGCAGCAAATAGAAAAAGAAGTAAGTAGTAATGGTAGTACAGGTTCAATTTCTCAGTTACCATTAACAAGAAGGCTAGAAAGAATATTAAAGCAATCTTATACTTTAGCAAAACAAGATGGTTTACTAACAGCAAATCAAAATTATTTGTTATTATCCTTATCAGAGGAAAAAGGAGGATTAGCTAAAAATATATTAAAAAGTCTTTCTATAGATTCTAAAATTATTTCATCATTCATAACAACAACTAAAAATATATCTAACAATTATGATTTTTCTACTAGTCCTAAAAAACAACAGGACGATTTAAAATCATTTAAAACATTTTCACGCAATATTAGCAAAATGGCTGAAAATAATTTATTAGATCCTGTAATTGGACGATCTTTAGAAATTGAAAGAGTGACGCAGATTTTATCACGAAGGAAAAAGAATAATCCTGTATTAATTGGTGAACCTGGTGTAGGTAAAACTGCTATTGTAGAAGGGTTGGCATTACGAATTTTTCAGCGCAAGGTACCTCGACTTCTTTGGGATTATAAGGTTTTAGCATTAGATTTAACAGGCTTAATAGCAGGTACTAAATATAGAGGTCAATTTGAGGAAAGAATGAAAAAGATAATGATAGAACTTGAAAAAGCTGAAAAAGTTATATTATTTATTGATGAGTTACATACAATCGTTGGGGCTGGCGGTGCAACTGGCTCTCTTGATGCTGCTAATATATTTAAACCTGCATTGGCTAGAGGAGATATTCAGATTATTGGAGCTACAACATTGAATGAATATAAAAAGTATATTGAGAAAGATGGTGCTCTAGAAAGAAGATTCCAGAAAATTATTATTGATGAGCCATCTATTGAAGATACTATTGATATATTAAACGGTATAAAAGAAAAGTATGAATCTCATCATAATGTCCAAATATTAGAATCAACTATTAAATCTTGTGTTGAATTAAGTCAGCGTTATATAACAGATAGATTTTTACCAGATAAGGCTATTGATGTTATGGATGAAGTATGTTCTAGGAAAAGATTAAATGATCTTGTAATCCCTAAAAAAATATTAAATCTTGAAAAGAAAATTGATAAGCTAAGAAAAGAAAAAGAGGAAGCAATTACTAATCAAACTTTTGAAGTTGCTGCTAAATTAAGAGATAAAGAAAAAAAAATAATTGCTAAACTTGATAGTGAACAGAAAATATTTACTAGTAAGAATGAAGACCACTTGGTGGTTGCAGATAGAGATGTTGCTGATACTGTATCGATTATAACAGGAATTCCTCTTTATAAGATAACTCAAAAAGAATCTGAAAAGATTTTGCATATGGGCGATGATATTAAAAAAAGAATCGTTGGACAAGATCATGCAATAGATATTTTGGTTTCATCTATACAGAGAGCTAGGGCTGGATTTAAAAATCCTAATAGACCTATTGGCTCATTTATATTTTTGGGCCCTTCTGGAGTTGGAAAAACAGAGTTAGCGAAACAATTAGCTGGGTATTTATTTGAAAGTGCTTCTTCATTAATTAAAATTGATATGTCTGAGTATATGGAGCGATTTAATGTTTCTAGGTTGATAGGTGCACCTCCTGGATATGTTGGTTATGAAGAAGGGGGAGTGTTGACTGAGAAAGTTAGGAGAAATCCTTATTCTATTATTTTATTTGATGAAATCGAAAAAGGCCATCCAGATGTTTTTAATTTATTATTACAGATACTAGATGAAGGGCAGCTTACAGACAGTCTTGGCCATAATGTCGATTTTAAAAATACTTTAATTATTATGACTTCAAATATAGGAACTTCAAATATAACATCTTCTAATATAGGCTTTATAGATAAAAAGAGTAAAAATTTAGATAATAAATCTATCATTATGAAGGAAGTTAAAAAGTATTTTAAGCCAGAATTTTTAAATAGATTAGATGATATTATAATTTTTAATCAATTAACTATGGATAATCTTTATAAAATTATAGATTTTGAAATGATAGATTTAAAAAATAATTTAAAAAATAAAAATATTTTATTAAGATTGAATAAAACTGCTAAAAAAGTTTTATTGCAAGAAGGCTCTTACCTTGATTGGGGGGCAAGGCCTATAAGGAGAGTAATTCAAAATAGGATTGAAAGTGAAATATCTATAAGATTTTTAGATGGTCAATTTACAGATGATGGTGGTAATATTTCTATATCTGCAAAGGATGGAGAGCTAATTTTTAATCAATCAAATCCCATAAAAAAGAAACCTCGAAAAACAAAAACAGTATAATTGCATGTCAAAATGTCACATTATTTTTTAATGGCATAATAATTGAATGTTTATAATATAGAATTTTAATAATTTAATTATTTAGGAGCTAATAGTAATGGGAAAAATAATAGGAATAGATTTAGGTACAACAAATTCATGTTTCGCTGTTATAGAGGGTGGTTCACCAAATGTTATTACCAATAAAGAAGGTAATAGAACCACACCTTCTGTTGTTGGATTTACTAAAGATGGGCAAACTTTGGTAGGGCAAGCAGCAAAAAGACAAGGGGTAACAAATCCTAAAAATACAATTTTTTCAGCTAAAAGATTTATAGGTAGAACATATAAAGAGGTTAAAAAGGAATCATCAAATTTACCATTTGATATAGTAGAAGGTAAAAATAAAGAAGTATTGATAAAAGCTAATAATAAAGAGTATGCTCCTGCACAAATTAGCGCAATGGTTTTACAGAATATAAAGTTGAATGCTGAAGAGTATTTAGGTTCAGATGTAACTGATGTAGTTATAACTGTGCCGGCTTACTTTAATGATTCTCAAAGACAGGCTACAAAAGATGCTGGTACTATAGCTGGTTTAAATGTAAAACGTATTATTAATGAGCCAACTGCAGCAGCATTAGCTTATGGTTTAGATAAAAAAAATACAGACCAAAAAATAGCTATTTATGATTTAGGTGGTGGTACTTTTGATATATCTATATTGGAAATTGGAGATGGTGTTTTTGAGGTAAAATCTACAAATGGTGATACTCAGCTAGGAGGAGATGATTTTGACGATGTATTAGTAAACTGGTTAGCTGATGAGTTTAAAAAATCTGATTCTATAGATTTGAAAAAAGATCCTATGGCTCTTCAGAGATTAAAAGAAGGTGCAGAAAAGGCTAAATGTGAACTATCTACTTCTACTCAAACAGAGATTAATTTACCTTTTATAACAGCAGATTCATCAGGCCCTAAACATCTTAATGTTACTTTGAATAGGGCTAATTTTGAAAATTTAATAGGTGATTTGGTTGAAAGGACTGTAGAACCATGTAAAAATGCTTTGAAAGATGCAAAATTAAAAGCATCAGATATAGATGAGGTTATTTTAGTTGGAGGTTCTACACGTATACCTTTAGTTCAAAAGACTGTTGAAAAGTTATTTAATAAAGAGAGTAATAAAAGTGTTAATCCTGATGAGGTGGTTGCTATAGGTGCAGCTATTCAAGGAGGAGTATTAGGTGGAGAAGTAGATGATATTTTATTATTGGATGTTACTCCTTTGACATTAGCTATTGAAACATTAGGTAATATCGCTACACCTATGATTCCAGCTAATACAACTATACCAACAAAAAAATCTGAAGTTTTTTCAACTGCAACAGATAATCAACCATCAGTGCCTGTCCATATTGTCCAAGGTGAGAGGAAATTTGCAAAAGATAATAAATCGTTGGGTCAATTTATTTTAGATGGGATTCCTCCAGCTCCTAGAGGAACTCCACAGATAGAGGTGACCTTTGATATAGATTCTAATGGTATCCTTAATGTTACAGCTAAAGATAAGGCTACTAGTAAAGAACAGTCTATCAAAATAGAAGCTTCTAGTGGATTATCAGATGATGAGGTAGAAAGAATGAAAAGAGATGCAGAAGAGAATGAAAAAGAAGATAATGCTAAAAAAGAAGTTATTGAATTAAAAAATAATGCTGAAAATTTAGTATATCAAACAGAAAAACAATTGAAAGATTTACAGGATAAACTTAAGAAAGAAAGTTATGATCTTATTAATTCTAAATTAACAGATTTAAAAGATTGTAAAGATTCTAGTGACTCTGAAAAAATCAAATCTGCAATAGATGCTCTTAATACTGAGTGGTCCAAGGTTTCTCAGGAAGTAGCAAATGCTCAACAACAGGCTAATAATACGAATAATCCAGATGAATCTAATAATAGTTCAGATGAAGATAATGTCGAAAATGTAGATTATGAAGTTGTAGATGATGATAAGGATAAATAAATATATAATTTTATTTATTTCATTTATCTTCTGTCAAGATGATTCCTTGATTGATATATATTGGAACCCAGAATATCCACATAAAAATGAGTCTATAGTTATTTATGCTGATGTCTCAAATACTAAGTACTTTAAATATTCACATCAAATGAATATACATTTAAGCTTGGATGGTGAAAATTATTCTACTTATCCAATGTTTAGAAACTATAATGATGGATTATTTATTTGGAAATATGAATATAGTTTAAATGAAAATATTTATTTTCAGATTGATAACAATTATGACTTTAATGACGCTGTTAATATTAATACTATAGAAATATCTAATAAATTAAATCTTTTTGAAAAAATTGATTTATTATTGATTGATAAAAAATATGAAGATTGTATTAGTGAATTAAAACATATAATTAATCAAAATACTGGAAGCTCTAATGCAGCTAAAGCTGAATATATGATAGCTGAGATTTTTCTTAATGATTTTGAAAAATATGCAATTGCAGCAAATCTTTATAAACGAATAATATCTAATTATCCAAATGATTATGAAGAGGTGAAAAAATCTATGTTTACCTTGGGGTATATTTATGCTAATTATTTAGATTATTATAGTGATGCAATTTTTATCTATAGCGAATTTAAAAGAAAATATCCCAATGATGATTTGATAAGTTCTATTAATTATGAATTGCAAAATCTTGCTAAAATTAATAAAGAAATCGAATCTTTATTGAATTCATCGAAATAATAATATTATTTAAGCAATATATTTTATAATTTTAATCGTTAATTATTAATTATTATAGGCTATAATTATGGCAAGCACTTCAGATTTCAGGAATGGTTTAATATTTCATCATAAGGGAGGCTTATGGAAAATAGTAGAGTTTCTACATGTTAAACCAGGTAAAGGACCAGCTTTTGTAAGGACAAAATTAAAAAATATAAAAACAGGCCAGATAGTAGAAGAAACTTTTCGTTCTGGAGAAAAATTTGATATAGTTAAAATTGAGGCAAAGGATTTTAATTATCTGTATACAGATGGTTCTTTTTATACTTTTATGGACTCAGAGACTTATGAACAGATTTCTCTTACAAAAGAACAGGTAGGAGATGATAAATTAGATTTTTTAATCGAAAATACTCAAACAACAATAGCTTTTAACGGTAGTGAACCAATTGAAGTAAGAATTCCTCAACATATGAATCTCAAGGTAGTCGAAACTGATCCTGGGGAGAGAGGTAATACTGCTCAAGGAGGAACGAAGCCTGCAAAACTTGAGAGTGGAATAGTATTAAATGTTCCTTTGTTTATTAATATTAATGATATTGTTAGAGTGGATACTAAAGATAAAAAATATATAGAAAGAGTCAAATAATTTTATATGTCCCTTAAGGATAAAATAAAAAAAATTATTAATGTTATAGAAAATACTGATATTCAAGAAATTGAGATTTCATCATTTTGGGGTGCTCAAAAAATAAGGCTATCTAAGAAATCATCGATTAATCAATCAGCTCCTGCAAATTCTAATACTATTGTTAATCAACAAGTAGAGCATAATAAAGATAGTCTGGTTGCAAAGCCTCCTTCTAAAGAAAATAATGCTATTGATATTAATAATAAATTAGAAAAAAGTGTTGATGATGATATTATTAATAAAACTGAAAAGGTAGATTCTGCAGAAGTTGTAGTTGATGAAGAATTGGAATATCAAAAAGCTCCTCTTGTGGGTACTTTTTATTTATCATCAAAGCCAGGAGAGCCTCCTTTTGTCAGTGTCGGAGATAAAGTATCAAAGGGACAGACATTATGCATAATTGAAGCTATGAAAATATTTAATGAAATAGAATCAGATTTTGATGGTACTATTATTGAAGTATTAGCTGAAGATGCTCAGCCTGTAGAATTTAATCAGTCTATATTCTCTATTAAAGAAAGCGAGTAATTAATGTTTAATAAGATTCTTATAGCCAATAGAGGTGAAATAGCCTTAAGGATTATAAGAGCTGCAAGAGAATTAAATATTAGTACAGTAGCAGTTTTTTCTACTGCAGATGATTTTTCTTTACATAAAAAATTTGCAGATGAAGCAATTTGCATTGGTCCTCCAGATCCTATTAAAAGTTATCTTAATGAAGCTTCTATATTAGCTGCTGCTGAACTTACCAATGCAGATGCTATACACCCTGGATATGGTTTTTTGTCTGAAAATGCTAATTTTTCATCAATATGTAAAGATAATAATATAAGTTTTATTGGTCCAGATGCTAAGACTATTAATTCAATGGGTCATAAATCAATAGCTAAAGATACAATGAAATCTGCTGGTGTTGCAGTTATACCTGGGTCAGATGGAATTGTTGGTACTATTGAAGAAGGTTTAAAAATAGCATCGAGTATAGGATATCCTGTTATTATTAAAGCTGCATCTGGTGGAGGTGGTAGAGGTATGAGAATGGTTGATAAAGAAGAAGACTTTTCGAATGCATTTAATTCAGCTCAATCAGAATCTAAAATTGCTTTTAATAATGAAGAGGTTTATATAGAAAAATATTTTACTGAGCCTAGACATATAGAAATTCAAATTTTAGCTGATTCTCATGGTAATACCTATGCATTTGGTGAAAGAGAATGTTCGATACAGAGAAGACATCAGAAACTTATTGAAGAATCACCATCTCCAGCTATTAGTGATGAAGTTCGTAAAAAAATGTGTAATACTGCTATTTTAGCTGCAAAGTCAGTTAATTATGTCGGAGCTGGAACAGTCGAGTTTTTATATGACCCGTTATCTGATGATTTTTTCTTTATGGAAATGAATACTCGAATACAGGTTGAACATCCTGTTACAGAATATGTAACGAATGTTGATTTAGTAAAACATCAAATATTATGTCATGCTGGTTTAGCTCTACCAAAAAAATATGAAAATCTTAAATTACGTGGTCATTCAATAGAGTGTCGAATAAATGCCGAAGATCCAGATAAAAACTTTATGCCTTCACCAGGTAAATTAACAAGTGTTCACTTTCCTGGTGGATTAGGCGTACGAGTTGATTCTTCTGTTTATACAGGTTATACTATTCCTTCTAATTATGATTCTATGATAGCAAAGATTATTGTTCATGCTGAAACTCGCGTAGAGGCTATTAATAAAATGTACACATCTCTAAATGAGTGTGTAATTGATGGCATTAAGACTAATATTGAGTTTCAGAAGAAAATTTTAAAAAATGATGCTTTTATAAAAGGCGATTTTAATACTAACTTTTTAAATAATTTTCATTAAAAAAAAGGTGATTATATGAATATTCCAGATAATTTAAAATATACAAAAGAACATGAATGGTTAAAAGTAGAAAAGGATGTTGCATATATTGGTATTACTGATTTTGCACAAGGAGAATTAGGTGATATAGTTTTTGTTGAATTGCCTAATTTGAGTGAATCTTTTAGTCAGAATGATATTTTCGGAACGATAGAAGCTGTCAAGACACTTGCTGATTTATATATTCCTGTTTCAGGAGAAATCTTAGAGGTTAACGATAAACTTGATAGTGAACCAGAATTAATTAATTCGGATCCATACGGAAAAGGTTGGATTGTTAAAATAAAAATTTCAGATTCATCAGAGATAGATTCTTTATTAACAAACAAAGATTACAGAGATCTAATATCATAATGTCATATATACCTATCACAGATAATGATGTTGTAGAAATGCTTAAGGTTATTAAAGAGAAATCTATAGACGATTTATTTAATGTTGTGCCAGATAAATTTAGATTAGATTATGATAATTTTAGTGTCCCTAATAGTTTGTCAGAACAGGAAACTTTTAATTTATTGAATGATATGGGAAATATGAATTATGCCGCTAAAAATAAGACCTTTATTGGAGGAGGGGCTTATGATCATTATGTGCCTAAAATTGTTGATTTTTTAGCGAGTAGGTCTGAATTCTATACAGCATATACGCCATATCAGCCTGAAGTTAGTCAAGGCACATTGCAATACCTATATGAATTTCAAACAATGATTTGTGAATTATCTGGTATGGATATTTCAAATGCTTCATTATATGATGGTGCTTCTGCTGTTGCTGAAGCATGTAGTATGGCTATTGCTGTTAATTCTAAAAGAAAAATTTTAGTATCTTCAACAATAAATCCAAATTATTTAGCTGTAATAAGGAGTTATTTCTCATATAATGATATTGAAATTAAAATATTAGAATCTAAGCATGGTATTTCTGATATAGATAAGTTAAATGATTCACTAGATGATGAAACAGCATGTATTGTTGTACAATCACCTAATTATTATGGTTTGCTTGAAGATTGGACTCAGTTTGCAAAGTATAAAGAAGAATATAAGGATTTATTAGTTATTGGGGTATCTGATCCACAATCATTATCATTGCTTAAAAGTCCTGGAGAGTGCGGTTGTGATGTTTATGCTGGAGAAGGGCAAACGCTTGGAAATTATTTATCATTTGGTGGTCCTTATATTGGTTTATTTGCTGCAAAACAGAAATATGCTAGAAAGATGCCAGGGAGAATTATAGGTAGAACACAAGATGTTGATGGGAAAGAGGGCTTTGTGATGACTTTGCAAACAAGAGAACAGCATATTAGAAGAGAAAGAGCAACATCTAATATATGTACTAATCAAGGTCTTATTGCGCTAAGATGTACTATATATATGGCTTTAATGGGCAAAAAAGGTTTGCCTGCAATTGTAGAAACATGTTTTCAGAATGCTCAGTACGCAGCTAAGGAAATATCTAAATTAGAAAAATTTAATTTAAAATTTAATAATACTTCGTTTATAAAGGAATTTGTTATAGAAACATCACACTCTGTCAAAAACCTAATTAATGACGCTTCAAATAATGGTTATAATATATCATCGGTTAAAGGAGATGATACAGATACACTTATTCTATTAGCTTTTACTGAAAAATATAATAAAGTTGATATTGATAATTTTGTATCGTATTTGAAACAATACAAATTTTAAAATGTCTATTCTAAATTATCTAAATGATAGAAAATCTAGCAATGGTTTTGGGTTATTGGCACTTATAGATCCTGATAAAAAAAACGATTCAAAATTAGATAATATTTTATTCAAAATTAATAATTCTTCGTTTGATGCTATCCTTATTGGTGGGAGTAGGATTGAAGATGAACTATTAGAGAAAAGGATTGCTTATATTGCATCTAATACAAAGTTACCTTTAATTTCATTTCCAGGCTCATCAAGTCAAATATCAGAACAAATTAATTCTATGCTTTATTTAAATCTTATTAGTGGAAGAAATCCTAAATATCTTATTGATGAGCAAGTACAAGGTGCAATTAAAATTAATAAATTAAAAATTGAGACAATTCCTACAGCTTATATCTTACTTGATGGTGGAACTAATACTTCAGTTTCAAATATTTCTAAAACATCACCTTTATCAATGAATGATAAAAATAATATTTTATCTCATGCACTAGCAGGCCAATTCATGGGTAATAAATTAATTTATTTTGATTGTGGTAGTGGATCCGAGAATACAATTACATTAGACCTTTTGAAGTATATTTTTAATAGTGTTAATATACCTATTATTGTTGGAGGAGGTATAAAATCATATAAAGAAGCTTATAATTTTTATAAAAATGGTGCTTCTTTTGTTGTTATTGGTAATGCTTTAGAAAATGATATATATATATCCTAATTATTTAAAATAATACTTACTAAAGTAACAACATCGACTACATTAATAGGACCATCTCCATTAATATCAGCTTCACATAATAATATTGGGTCTGTTATTGTTCCAGGATTTAATATTTCTGAAACTAAACTTACAATATCAACTACGTTAACTTCATTATCACCATTAATATCACCATCGCCTTCACAGAATAGATTATCAGCTTCATAATCTATTTCTGTATCGATAGTTTTAACCACTTCATCTCCATTATTATCTAGAAGCCAAATCCTATAGTTAAAGGTAGCTGAAGATGTCCCTGCAGGGAGGTAGGGAACATAATTGCCATTTGTCATATTATCTTCAAAATTTGAGATTCCTGTTACATTTTCCAAAAAGCACCAATCTTCATTTTCTCCAGTACCAGGCTGATTACAGCAATCATCAAAACAGGTAGCTATTGCTTCATCATCTTGACATATACCATCATTATTGCATTCACGGGTAGTACTTCCTTGATGATTGGTTATTTTTCCATAAACATTAAAGTCATCCCATTCTCTACCATCATCAACTAAGAATGCATTATAGTTATCTAAAAATAGTCCAATATTAAATGAATCTACAATATAAGTCCCATTATTAAAAAGCATTGGCCCATCTATTATTTGTGGAGATTGTGGAAACAATTCATATTCTGATTGATCATAAAAACCTACAGAAAAACGAATTTGATTTTGTGGTAAATAGCCTATTATTCTAGAACCTTCTTCATAACAATAATCAAACCCACATGGAAGTGTAATAGCAATATCTTGTGGGTTATTTAAAAAGCTCCTTATATCTAAAACAGAAAGAGATGTAGGGCCTGTCTCATTATTATTCGAACAATCAATATCAAAAATACCATTTAAATCAAATATTTTAATAAACTCATATCCTTGTTGGGCTAATGGCTCAATAGCTTCTTTTCTAATCATTATTGTTTGATCTTCCATCCATGCCCAGTCAATAAGAATTGAATTAATTTCTTCATCTATATAATTTGCATTTATTTCACCTCTAGGGTTTCCAATAATAAAATCATCTGAGCATTCAACAGCTGTTGAATTTCCTAAGGTATCTGAAGCTATTATTTTAAAATTAGCATAAATAGTTTCAGCATCAATATTTTCACCATATATATCTGTAGATAAATCTATAATTGCTGACCCATCTAATAGGTTGATATTTCTTTCTACCTCAATTAGCCCTCCGCCTAGATAGTATGAGCAATTAAAGCTTAAATAAATATCAGTTGAATCAGAGCCTTCATATTCCCATTGAACTTCAACATTTGTATAGTCTTGTATATGATCACCACCCTGAGGTCTAAGCAATGTCAATGTTAAATCTAGATCATCTTGATGTTCATCGCAATCACCTCCATCATTATCATAGCAGCTAACATCAAAATTGTAGTTTGAGTCAGAGCCATCTTGGCACCATCCATCCCCAATGAATGAAGCATCTACACATACATATGAAGCATTACAATCTGGAACTTGATTTAGTGGACATCCATTATATAAGCATGAACCATCATCTATTGTTGCATCAGAATTATAATTATCTGCAGTTTCATCTGTACATCCATATATATCTTCTTCAGGTTCACAATCGCCACCATCATTACCATAACAGGTTAGATCAGCGCCGTATTGCTGATCTTCACAATCACCAAATCCATCTCCAATCCATGATTCTGGAATACAGTCACCATCACCTGAGCAATCTAAAACTTCTCCATCAGAACATTCATTTTGATTGGCTTCATCGCATTGTGTATCACCAGCATTTGGATTATCTCCAGATTCATTAGATAAACCTTCTGGGCATGGTATACATTGACCAGAAAAAACATACTCATCTTCAAGGCATAGGTATTGGCATGTGCCATCATCTATTGTTGCTTCAGGGTTGTAGTTTAGAGCATTTGGGTCAGTGCATCCTTGTATATCAATTGTTGTATTGCATTCTTCACAGTGTGTGCAATCCACTCCATAGTACGTAATTTGTTCACAGGTCATATTGCCATTATAAAGCATTTGACCGCATTCAGACTCCATACACATATCCATACTCCATCCGTAATAACAGCTCTGATCATCTACATTTGCCATTGGGTTGTAATTGGTAGCTAGAGGATCAGTGCAACCATATATATCTATATCAAAATCACCTCCATCGCAATTAACCCATGAATATTCACCAGTTAATTCATTGAGTTCCCAACACATACCATCATATCCATCAGGTTGAGGTAATGCAAATGTTATTAAAAATAAAGTTAATATTGATAAAGTTTTTATCATTATAAAGTATCCTTATTTAAGTAAAGTTATTTTTTTACTAAATGAATTAGTATCTGTAATCAGATTGATAAAATATATTCCACTAGAAAAATTTGATGCATTCCAAATTATAGAATGATAACCATAAGGTAGAAATCCTGAGTATAATTTTTCTACCAATCTCCCTCTTATATCATACACCTTAATGGAAACATTATTGTAATCTTCAATTAAAGAAAAATTAATAGTAGTAATTGGATTGAATGGATTAGGATAGGGTGACATTAATTCATTTTTATATGGTATTGCAGAGTCTGTTAATAATACAGGATCATATGCATTACCAATAACAGCATTTTTTTCAAAGTCTATTTTTTCTCTTATATGGTACTCTTTTCCTGTTTCCATATTATAATATATAAAATTTAAATCTTTATCCATCTCATTATTACTATAAAGCATCAAATTAAATAGTGTTTTGTTATTTAAAGGGCAAATATCAGCTACAGCCATACCTCTTTGCTCATTATTTAAAAATACTTCAATTATATCGTTTTCTGCAATATTTACATGAGGCATATCAAGTTCAATTGTTATGGATGCATTATATTGATATTGTCTATAATTAAAATTTGGTTCATTAAATAATCTTGATGCTAGATCATTATTATTTAAATTTGATTCGATTTCAGGATAAAAAAAAGTTTGATTTTCTGATGCATTAAGCATATAACCTTTGTTTGGTTCAAGGTTTATGTCGGGATACCACATGTTCCCTGATGAATAGTATATAGAGCTTGTAGTTTGACTTTTAATATAATCCTGATTATTGCTATTAAATAGTGACAGTGCTGTATTTATATTTGATGATACATTTGGAGTATAGCCAATCCAATTCCATCCAGATACAATAGGAATTTCAACCTCAGATGGATTGTTATATATTCCATTGTATAATATAGAAGTTTCTTGATTAGTATTAATCAGATATAAGCTTTTTATATCCATCTGCCAATCAGGGTACCACATACCACCAGAAGCATAATAAATTGAATTAGTCGTTTGGCTCTTAATGTAATCAGTATTAACCAATTCAGAATTATTAAAAATACTATTTAAAGACATATTATCCGAATTTTCAATGTTCAGTGATATCCAATTCCATCCTTGGCTTAAGTTATTTATATAATCAGGTATGTCATCTGTTCCAATCTGTATTTCATAATCTTCTGTATCTACAGTTTTATATATCTCATTTGACTGATTATCAAGTAACCAAACTCTATAATTAACAGTTGCACTGCTAGTATTTACTGGTAAAAAATTATTTTGAATAAGGGAGTGTGTATATTCTTCTGAATCAACAGTCTCAACAAAACACCATCCTTCATTTTCATCTGTTCCAGCTTGAGCACAGCAGTCAGAATAGCAGTCAGCTATATTTTCATCTACTTCATCAGGACTGTATTCACCATCACCATTATAATCATAATAGCATAATACACCATTCCATTCTCCTGAATTTAATATGCAATCTTCTTCATTTGTATAAGAACTTAATAGCTCATTGCTATCACATATCCCATCACCATCGCAAGACCTGGTACTACCTTGATGATTGGTTACTTTTCCATAAACATTAAAATCATCCCATTCACGTCCATCACTAGATAATATTTCATTATTATGATATCTATCTATATCATAAGATAATGGATTAAATTCTTTAATAATAGTAACTCCATTATTAAATACTAGTGACCCTCTATAAAGAGAAGGCCTTACGAAGTAAGATGTATCTGAAGATACAATTTTTATTCTAATACTATCTCCTTCTGTGTATCCTGGTAAAGCACCACCTCCATATTCGCAGTGATTAACTCCTTGGTTAATTACAATACGATTTGCTGTATTCATTTGATCTATTCCTATTGGCTCAATTTCAGAAAATCCTAAATTTGTAATACCCAAAGGTGTAGCACAATCAGCATTTTGTATAGAATTTTCACCTACAATAACAATTTGATCACCAGGATTTAAGTCCTCAATAGCTGATGGAGATATCTTTACACGATGTTTTTGATTCTCCCATGTCCAAGATATAAACATTTCGATATCATCTTCATCAAATAAATCAGCGCTAATATTACCATCTGAAGACCCTAGTGTAAAGTAATCATCAGAATATTGACTATTTCTATTACCATAGTCATCGATTGCTGTATATATTAATCGTGCCCAAATTGTATTCTCAACCAATCCATCAATTGATAAATCTGCAGTAGCACTATGTAGGTTTTGAGCCTGAAAAGTACCTAGAGATGTATACCATCCACCTAAAAGATATGCTAATGATACTTCAACTTGCCCATTTTCAAAGCTATTATCGCTTGCATTCCAATTAAATTGAATATTGCTATAATCAGTTAATAATTCTCCACCATTTGGATAAAAGTAATCATTTTCATTAATAAGGCTAAAAATAGGTATTTTAGTATCAATTTCAAATGGCTCTGACTGTGTTTCAATAGTAATACTTTCATTCTCAAGTTCCGTATAATTTTCTATCCCTATACTCATATATTCATCTGATAAATCATAGCCCACATTACCATAGCTATCTGTAGCATTTACTTTAAAGTAGCCTAAAGATGTTTCAATATCTGGTAAATGAATGAATTTTTGCCCATTATTAATAATATCATCAGCAAGTGAATAATTTGTACCTCCATCAATAAAAAATAAATCTATTGGATTATTTGGCATTGTTTCATCAGTTGCGCTCCATCTTACAACTTGCCCTTGTAAAGGGTTAAAAACTGTTGATTCATTAGGGAACATCCAAGAAACTACAGGGGCTTTTGTATCTATCTCAAAGGATGCTGAAGTAGATTGTATAGATATACTTTCATTAACTATATCATATATATTTTGATTTGGATTGCCAATAGTAAAGTATCCATCAGTGTATGCAGATGATACATTACCATAATAATCTCTAATATCTAGCCTAACTGATGCAAATATAGTATTAATAAAATCAGGTACATTTAATTCTAGGCTTCCTGTGTTTGGGAATTCTGATGCTAATTCTATGTAAGAATCATCTAAGTGAGGCGATACGTTTAAAGTCATAGGAAATAGGGCAGGGGAGCTATCAGATGCACTCCAAGTTACGATTATTATATCCTCGGGCCCAAAATGATCACCATGTGAAGGAGAAAAGATTTCAATCTCAGGCTCAATAGTATCAATCGTAAATGGTGAAGATTGTACGATAATCTCAACTTCTTCAGATAATAGAATAGTCGATAACAATAATAATAGTATGTAATAAAATAACTTCATTAGTCATTATTTATTGTGTTGTTCTAGCCAATCTTAATCCATATAAATTATAATAATGGCCATGTGATATACTTAAGCCTGTACCATGTATATTATAATCATTTTCATCGAACATAGAGCCATTATTTGCGCAAAAGCTTCCATAGTACTCAGCTCCAGGATGAGTACCAACTATCCATAAATTATTATTATACTTAACAATTTCTGGTGCATTTCCAATCATATCATAGAGGCCAAATGGCGATATACCTTCAGGGAATTGAGCAATATCAGTAACTTCTATATTAGTAGCAAGATTATCACCACTATTTGAATCATTATAAAAATAAAATTTATTTGAATACACATGTCTATAGAAACCATAATTATCAAAATCACTTACAAAAACACCATTATCATCTACATAGTTAGAATCGTCTAGAAACTCAGTAATATTATACACTTGTGTTTCTTCACAATCTTGAGAATTTTGCATGCAGTGATTACAATCATTAACATCTTGGCCATTGCAATAATCAAAAGTATTACCATAAGTATTACCACACTCATTCATACATTCCATCATTGAGTCCATATTAGAATCACCCATGCAAGTATCAAAACAGGGACAGCCAGGAGTACTTGGATTATCGCCACATAGATCACCATTTTGCATCATACAGCTACTGCAGTCATCATAACAATAATTAAAGGTTGATTCCCAAGAACATCCTGCAGCTAAACAATCGAATTCAGATGATGCTGAACAGTCAGCATTAGATCCACCACCCATATCATTACAGTCTAATTGGCACTCTAAAAATAAGTCATTTGCTTGAGTTTCACATTGCTCAAACTCTTCATCATCCATGCAGGTATATATTGAATTACAATAGGTTTCAGCTGCATTATCACAATCAGATTCAAGCCATGGCCAACATCGAGAATTATCTTCTCTTGCTGCTTTAACCCATTCACCACCTGTAGGTATTCTAAGACCATAATAATCAAGTAACAAGCCAACAATAACACCGTCAACGCAATTCTCATAGTTGAAAATTGCAGGTTGAGTTCCAAGTCCAGATTCGATAATAAATGAAGACCCTTCGAAGGAAATCGCTTGATTAGAAAAATGTTCTATATTTACAGTTTCATAATTATCCGAAGAATTATCATTATAGTTACCTAGATAATCTTCATCACATTCAAATAAACATCCATTCATACCATCACCTTGAATATCATAACAATCTGCATTAACATTATTATCTATAAAAAATTGTATAAATTCTTCTGGATAATTATAGGCACCTGGATCATTGCATCCTCCAATAACAATTCTATGTCCATCTTCTACCATAAAATCATACGCACCATCACCATTTACATCTATATACCAAAATGAATTCATTCCACCATCAGAATAACCTATATCACCCCAATTGCAACCACCTGTGATTCCAGGAACATGCTCAGAATAAGATGTGCCAGAATAAAAACATGAACAATTATAATACATCGCTTCAGGATTGAAATTAAAAGCATACGAATCCGTACATCCTACTTGCCAATCATATACACAATCAACATTAGAACCATTATTTAATGCAGATGAATCATTGCATTGAATTGAATTATCATTATTATTTATGCCTGTATTAAAATATTCAGTATAATCTCCACAATTATAAATAGGCTCTTCATCATCGTTTAATTGAAAATCATAAGTTTCTAAGAATGTTACAAGCTCAGCATTAGTCATTTCATTTTGCATAATTTCATAACTATAATTAATAGATTCATTTTGATATGAGGATACACCTTCAACAGAAGATATTGATATCATGGTAAATGGAAGTTCGCTGGTAACTGTATAAGCGGTAGCTATAACTTTAACAACAACATTTGTGCTATAGGTTTCACTAGGAGCTTGTATGTAAATAATCTTTCCAGTTCCAGGGATAACATTTTCACCTACATCTCCAGATACGTCACCACCAGCATAAGTCTGAAATTCAGAATCATCAATACTTACTTGTACTGAAACATTAAAAGATGCAAAAGTTCCAGTATTATCTATTAAATCATAATTTACAGCAATAAGACCTGATCCATCTGTAAGTTGCCCAACTGTTAAATTTGTGATTGATTGTTCCTGTGAAAATAGGAATGATATTGAAATAATAATTAATAGCTTTTTAAGCATAGCTCCTCCATATATGAGTATTTATCATAGTATTTATACATTTAAAGATAGGGTTAAATTATGTTTTTTGCAAACAGACTTTAGAGAGGAGTGACATGTATCACTTTAGTTTCTCTAAGTAATACTTGTATTCAAATTTTTTGTTTTCTTTATAAAGCTCTTTATAATACTTTTTTGATAATGATTTTGATTCCTTATCATTATTGTATTTGCTTATGTTAAAATATATATAAGCTTTAGTATTCAGGTCCTCATTTTCCTTTATATATTTTTTCAAAAGATATTGAGATTTTTTGATATCACATATAGCAAGTTCTATATTTATGGTTTTTATAAAAATATCATGATTTATTTTATTAGCGATTTCAAATGCGTTATTTAATGTTTTTATTGATTCTTTTAACTGTCCACTTAAGCGTTGAAGTATTCCAAGTTGAATTAGACTTCTTAATAAAAATATGGTGTCATCAATCTCTTTGAAATAATTAATAGCAGGATTTAGTACGTTTATACCTGATATATAATCATCTTCAAAATGCAAGAATTTAGACATTTCAAAATTACCTATTTGAATTGCTCTTTTATTACCTATTTTTTTGAATAATTTTATTCCTGTATCCATTTTATTTTTTGCTTTTTCTATATCACCTAAATCAAAATAAGAAAGACTGATATTGCATAAGTTTCCAGCTAATGCATTATTATCTTTTAAAGATTCTTGAATATCTATAGCCTTATTGAGATATTGAATGGATTTATTGAAATTTCCGGTTTTTTGATAGACTATAGCAATACCACCAAAGGCCTTACCTATCATATGTTGGTCATTTATTTTTTTTGCTATTTCAAGTTGTTTGTTGTAGTTGAATTCAGATTTTTTATATTCATTAAGGTTTTTGTGTATAATTCCTAGATTTCCATAAGTTTGACCTTGGTTTCGTAGATCATATATATCTTCAGCGGTTGTTATTACTTCTTTATAAATTTCAAGTGATTTATCATATTTTCCTCTTATATTATAAATTAAAGCTATATTGCCAAGGGCTGCTAAGATTACATTTTTAGAATCATTTTCCTTAGCTATCTTATACTGTTTTTTAAAATGATTAAGGGCTTGGTCTAAATTCCCCTTTTGTAATAAAACCATCCCTAAGTGCCCCTCAGCTATCGCAATACCTTGATTATATTTTTGTTCTTTGAATAGTGATAATTCTTTATTGAATGTTTTTGTTGCTACATCAAGATTGCCAATGTCATATTCTGAATCTCCAATTATTCCTAAAATGGTTGCTATATCAATTGTATTTGAATTTTCTTCTGCTATTTTTAGAGCTTTATTAAGATAGATTTGAGAATTATCATAATCATGTTTGTAGTTGTAGTATTGTCCTAGATTTTTATATAATTCATAATTAATATCAATAGATTGAATATTGTATTCTAAAAGTTTTTTATAGATATTTATTGCCTCATCCCATTGGCCTGTATCTAGAAATATCTCACCAAGTTTAATTTTAGAATTGATAAAATATTTATAAATTTTATCCATATCATCTTTTTTTTCTAAACTATTATTGTATGCTTTTTCAGATTCAATAATAGATATAATTCGCTCAAAACATTGGATTGCATGTGTATAATCGAAAATATTCGAGTGTTTTTCACCTGCGAGGTAAAGGTATTCTAGTGCTTTCTCATAATTTTCTGATATATCATAATGTATGGCCAAGTCAAAATAGAATACTTCTAATTTATCTGAAAAATAATCTTCAATGATTTCAGCTACAGCCTTATGAAGTATTATTTTATTAGATATTAGAATAGTGCTGTATGCTACATCTCGAGTTAGCATATGTTTAAATTTATAGTGATCTAGCTGATTTATATAATGATGTATAAAGTCTTCGTCTTCTAGATTATGGACTGGTTTATCTATATTTTCATCCATACCTAATTTTTTTTCTAATTGAGATAGGATTTGCACAAAAAAATCTTCACCTATAATTGTTGCTTTTTGTAGTAGAAGTTTAAGGGTTTTTTCTAGATTATCAATACGTGCAAGTATTAAAGAATTTATACTTTTAGGTATTTCATAAACATTTTTTATGCCTCTGCTCTCATCTATAGATTCTGCAGCTTTATGTTTTTCCTTTAATAGACATATCCATTCCTCTATAAAAAAGGGGTTTCCCTTAGATTTTTCAATTAAATCTAATATTGTTTGATTATTTAATTCTATACCGCTAGTGCTATGTTTTATTAAATTTATTGAATCCTCTTTTTTAAGGGGAGAGAGATGTATCTCTTTAAAATTAAGTTCATTTTTAAAAGATTCTGATATTGAAAATTCAGTCCTATATGTTGCAAATATTAATAATTGTGAAAAATCATTGTTGTTTCGAGAATCCTCTATGTTTAGGGTATTTATAATGTATTCAAACATATCTAGTGACATTTTATCAATCCAGTGCATATCATCTAATAGTAGAATATATGGATAGCCTTTTTGATTTGATTTATGACAGATAGCTTTAATTAGGGCTTTTATAGATAAATTTAAATGGTTTTGGATTTCGTTTCGATCTTTTAGTCTTTCATCATTATAGCCAATTCCTATCAAGAATCCTATAAAAGGTATAGCAGACTTTAATTCATCCTTTAAACTTTTATTATTATTGATTAATCCCTTAATTCCTTTTTCAAATTTATTTTTAGTATCTTTAGCTGAATCCATCTCAGAAATTTTGAACATATCTTTTATAAGAGATATAAATATATAATAAGGCTTTGAAGATATATTGGATGCATGGGACAATGAAAAAGATATATTTTTATCTATCTTTAAATATTCTTGTACAAGTCTTGTCTTGCCTATACCTGCCTCAGCAGTTATACCAATAAAATCGATTTTACTAAATTGATTTTTTTTGATATTCTCTTTTATTGATTCATATGTATCTTTTAGTGTATTTATTTCATTTTCACGTCCTATGAATGGAGAATTGTGTTTATTAGATAAATCTTTTGCTGATTCTGCTAGGAATACGGAAATAGGCTTGCTCTTACCCTTAACTTCAATTGTTGAATTATCTTTAAAAATAAAATAATCTTCAACAAGGAGCATTGTTTCTTCTGGGACCATGATACTATTTAGGGGAGCATTAGACTCCATCCTTGATGCAAGATTTACAGCATCACCATAAACAGTATAATCTCCTTCTCTCTCTTTACCTACTGCTCCAGTTGTCACCATCCCTGTATTTATTCCAACTCTTATGGAAAAATCTATATCTAAATTTTCATATTTTTTAGATTTGCGAAGTATTATATTAAATTTATTTAATTTCTCAAGCATTAGAAGTGCAGTATTTATCGCTCGCTGTGTATCTACTTCACTTGCTTTTTTTGCGCCAAATAATGCCATGATTTGATCGCCTGTATATTTATCGACATATCCACCATGAATTTCAACACAATGAGAAAAGATTTTCATTAATTGATCAACTAAGGTTTGCACTTCTTCGTGATCTAAGACTTCTGATAGTGCAGTAAATCCCTTTATATCGGCAAATAGTATAGAAACCATACGCCTTTCGCCATGTTTGAGTTTGATGGTTTTTTCTTCGACTTTATCTATTTCAAATAAGTCATCATCAAATAATTGATTAAAATCTTCCATAGTTCTATTATTTGTTTAATAAAATAGCTAATTTACTATATACTATATTAACACATATTCATGATAATATCACATTAAGGAAAAGGCTTATCTTTTTTTATATGTAAGTATTATATATATAAATAGGTTATATCAATTATATAAAGTATTATTTTAATTAAATGGATTATAATTTTAAGGAAATAGAGAAAAAATGGCAAGTATTTTGGGATGAAAATTCTAATCTGAAAACAGATTATAATAATGTAGATAGTAAAAAATATTGCTTAACAATGTTTAGCTATCCATCTGGAGATAAGTTGCATATTGGTCATTGGTATAATTATGGACCTGCCGATACTTTTACTAGATATTTAAAATTAAGAGGTTACAATGTATTTCAACCACAGGGCTTTGATGCATTTGGATTACCTGCTGAGAATTACGCTATTAAGCATGGTATTCACCCTCATGAAAGCACGCATCAAAATATATCAACAATGAAGCAGCAGTTAACAGCAATTGGAGCTTTGTATAATTGGGATAAAGAAGTTGTTACATGCGATAAAGAATATTATAAATGGACTCAGTGGTTATTTTTAAAATTATATAAAAATAATTTAGCTTTTCAAAAAACAGCAACAGTTAACTGGGACCCTATAGATCAAACTGTTTTAGCAAATGAACAGGTCCTTAGTGATGGTACATCTGAACGATCTGGTGGAAAAGTTATACAAAAACCTTTGAAACAATGGTTTTTTAAAATAACTAAATATGCTGAAGAATTATTAGACTTTGAGAATTTGAAATGGCCTAAAAAAACTATTTTGATGCAAAAAAATTGGATTGGAAGAAGTGAGGGGGCTAAAATTGATTTTATTATTGAAAATTCAGATTATAGATTAAATATATTTACAACTCGTCCGGATACTTTATTTGGTGTTACATATATGGTCATTGCTCCAGAGCATGAAATTATTCAGAAGTTTAATTTGTCAAATAATGCAGATATTGCATTATATTGTGAGGAAGCATCTAAAAAAAGTGAATTACAGCGTTCAGATTTAGAAAAAACGAAATCGGGAGTATTTTCAGGTTTATATGTGATACACCCAATTACTGATAAAAAAATTCCTATTTGGATTGCAGATTATGTTATGATGGGTTATGGTACAGGTGCAATTATGGCGGTTCCTGGCCATGACCAAAGAGATTTTGATTTTGCTAAAAAATATGATATTGATATAGTTAAGGTTGTAGATGATGGTAATAATGTAGATATTGAAAATAATGCTTTTTCTGAATATGGCATATGTGTTAACTCAGATTTTATTAATGGGTTAAATACCGAGGATGCTATTAAAAAGATGTTAGTATATTTAGAAAAACAATCTTTAGGTGAAAAGTCTATAACATATAGATTAAAAGATTGGTTGATATCTAGGCAAAGATATTGGGGTGCACCGATCCCTATTGTTTACGATCCAGATGGGAATCCTCACCCTATTCCAGAAAAATATTTGCCTTGGTTATTGCCTGATGATGTTGAGTATAAGCCAAAAGGAACTTCTCCTTTAGGGTCATCTAAAGAGCTTATTAGAAGAACTGAGGATATTTTTGGTCAGGGATGGAGGCCTGAGATTGATACGATGGATACATTTGTATGTTCTTCATGGTATTATTTACGTTATCCAGATTCAAAAAATCAATTGGCTCCATTTACAGAAAAATCTAATAATTGGTTGCCTGTTGATCACTATATTGGTGGAGCAGAGCATGCTACTATGCATCTACTTTATGCTAGATTTATAACAAAAGCCCTTAATGATTTAGGATTGATTGATTTTAAAGAGCCCTTTAAACATTTGTATCATCAAGGGACTATTACGAAAGATGGTTCAAAAATGTCCAAATCAAGGGGAAATACTGTATCTCCTGATATATTTGTTGAGCAATATGGTTCTGATACATTTCGCTGTTATTTGATGTTCATGGGTCCATATGATGAGGGAGGAGATTGGAATGATAAAGGTATTAAGGGGATCAGCAAGTTTTTAAATCGTTCTTTTAGAATTTGTAGTAACAAGGTTGAATATAAACAGGATAATGAAGATTTATTTATGATTCATTCAACAATAAAGACAGTAACTCATAATCTTGATGAAATGAAATTTAATACAGCTTTAAGTAGATTAATGGAGTTTGTGAATTATTTTTATTCTAAAGGTTTAAATCATGATATTAAATTAATCTATATGCAATTACTTGCACCATTTGCCCCTCATTTATGTGAGGAATTATGGTCAAAGTATAATGAAGAAAGTGTCTTTCTGTCATCTTGGCCTAGTTTTAATGATAAATATTTAGAAAGAGATAATATAAAAATAGCTGTTCAAGTTAATGGAAAATTACGTGCTACTTTAGATGCAAGTAAAGATATTGATAAAACAGAATTAATAGATGAATGTAAAAAACATCCTAATGTTGTTAAATTTATTTTAGATAAAGAAATTATTAGAGAAATTTATGTACCGGGTAAAATAGTTAATATTGTAATTAAATAAGGAAAACAAATGAAAAATAATCCATTTTTTAAAGAATATAATCAACCATTTAACACAATTCCATTCGATGAATTTGAAACAGAGCATTTTTTACCAGCTATTCATGAAGCTATTAAAATTAGTAATTCTAAAATTGATAACATATGTAATCTTAATGAAGATGCTTCTTTTGAGAATACTGTGCTTGAGCTTGAAACTTCCCATGAGGATCTTCAGCGTATTGTAGGTATTTATTGGCATCTTTTTGGTGCTCATAGTCAAGGTGAATTTAAAAAGCTTGCACAGGAGATTAGTCCAATTATTTCTAGTCACACTAATGATTATATGTTAAACGAAAAATTATTTAGAAGGATTAAAGATGTTTATGATAATCGTTTAAGTATGAATTATGATGAACATGATTTAAAATTAATTGATGATACATATCAATCGTTTATTCGTAATGGTGCATCGCTTTCTGACCAAGATAAAGAAAAATTAAGAAATTTAGATAAAGAGCTATCTGTTTTATCACCAAAATTTTCAAATAATGTTCTGGATGCACAAAATAGCTTTGAAATGTGGCTCACAGATGAAAATGATTTAGAAGGGTTGCCAGAAGATGCTATTAATGCTGCTAAGGAATCTGCGAAAGAAAAAAACAAAGAAGATCAATGGTTGTTTACCTTGCAGATGGCAAGCTATTTACCTTTTATGACTTATTCTAAAAAGAGACATTTAAGAGAAGAGCTATCTAAAGCCTATGGAAGCTTATGTAATGGAGGAAAATATAATAATAATGATATTGTTAGAAACATTGTAAAACTTAAGCATAAAAGGGCTCAATTATTAGGTTATAAATCTCATGCAGATTTTGTTTTAGAAAGAAGGATGGCAGAGAATGTTGAAAATGTATATGGATTATTAGATAATCTATATGATTATTCATATTCTGCAGCAAAATCAGAACTTGATGAAATTAGAGAATATGCAATGTCCCAAGATGGTATTGATTCTCTTTGTCAGTGGGACCTAATGTATTATAAAGAAGCATTAAAGAAAGAAAAATATGCATTTGATTCTGAAGAACTTAGGCCATATTTTAAAGCAGAAAATGTAATAAATGGAGTATTTCAGATTGCTAGCAAATTATATGGTCTTATATTTAAGAAGCTTGATAATGTGCAAACATGGCATGAAGAAGTAGATTGTTTTGAGGTTAATGATGCAGATGGTTCACATATTGGTATACTCTATATCGATTTATTCCCAAGAAGTACAAAAAGAAGTGGAGCATGGATGAATGCTCTTCTTGAGAATGGTTTTTATAAGGGCAAAATTAGACGTCCACATGTTTTGTTTTGCGCGAGTTTAACTCCCTCGACTAAAGATAAACCATCATTATTAAATTATAGAGAGGTAGAGACAGTCTTTCATGAATTTGGCCATTGCTTACATGGCCTTTTATCTGATGGTAAATATCAATCTACAAGTGGTACTAATGTATTTTGGGATTTTGTAGAACTTCCTTCACAAATTATGGAAAATTGGGTAGGGGAACCTGAGGCTTTAAAACTCTTTGCAAAGCATTATAAAACAGATGAGATTATACCAGATGAGTTGATTGATAAAATTAAAAAATCTTCAAATTATGGTGCTGGATATTTATCTCTTAGACAATTGTCGTTAGGTTATCTTGATATGGCTTGGTATACTAATTTAGATGATGTTGATAGTGTAGAAGAATTTGAAAATAAAGCTATTGAAAAAACTAAATTATTCCCAACAGTTCCTGGTATGACTATATCTAATTCTTTTGGGCATATTTTCTCAGGTGGTTATTCAGCGGGATATTATTCCTATAAATGGGCAGAAGTGCTTGATGCAGATGCCTTTGAAAAGTTTAAGGAAGATGGTATTTTCAATAAGCAGACAGCTTCCTCTTTTAGAAATAATATTTTATCAAAAGGAGGTCTGAAGCATCCAATGGATCTATATAAAAATTTTAGAGGAAGAGAGCCTCAAGTTGAAGCTTTATTAAGAAGAGATGATTTAATGAAATAAAGGATTTTTAATGTTTAATAACAAAAATACTTGGATTGTTTTTTCACTTTTTTCGATATTTTGTATATTTGGTGCATATAAAATATTTTCTAAAGCTTTTCCTATAATGAATATTAATCTTGAGATGTCTAGAGATGATGCTTTATCCAAGGCAAAAGAATTATCTCAAGTTTTTAATTTAGGTCCGGTAGATAATTTTCAAACAACTACATTCGGTGTTGATGGTTATTCACAAAATTATATTGAATTAGATGAAGGGGGAGCATCTAAATTTAATGAAATTGTTAATGAAAAAAAATATTATGAAGCATATACTTGGAAAGTAAGACATTATAAGCCTAATGAAGTTAATGAAGTATGGTTTCAATTTACCCCAGAAGGTAATGTTTATGGATTTTATGAAAAATTATCTGATGATTTATTCCTTGAATCATTAAGTCAAAGCGATGCACAAAAATTTGCAGAAATAGAGTCTGAAAAACATTGGGATGTAAATCTTGTTAATTATGACTTAATTGAGTCAAAAGAAGATATTAAACCATCTAATCGAGTTGATTATACTTTTGTATATGAGAGAAATGATATTTCTATTGGTAATGAGGGAAAATATAGGTTAAGCCTTACTGTTAGCGGTAATAAATTAACGAATGTAAAGCATTATATAAAAGTACCCGAAACCTTTGATCGTAAATATGAGGAAATGCGTTCATTCAATAACACTATTGCTGCATTTGCTAATTATGGTTTATTTATCTTTTATATATTAGGTGGTATAATAGTTGGATTATTTATCCTTAATAGAGAGCGTTGGTTGTTATGGAAAACAGCAATCTATTGGGCATTATTTGTTTCAGTATTAACTGTAATATCTGGTCTTAATTACATGTCGCTTAGTTGGCTTAGTTATGATACGGCAGTTTCTACTCAGAACTTTGTTATGCAAATGTTAGTGCCTTCATTAATAGGTGGTATTGTAGATTTTATTTTATTGCTTTTATCGTTTGTAGCTGCTGAAAGTTTAACGCGTAAAGCATTTCCTGATCATTTACAATTTTGGAATTTATGGAAAAATAAAAATGCTTCAAGTTATGAAGTAATTGGCCAGACTATTGGAGGCTATCTTCTAATTGGCCTTGATTTAATATTTGTTGTTTCTTTTTATATGATAACAGCTAATTATTTTGGTTGGTGGGTTCCATCTTCTACTTTATTTTCTCCAGATATGATAGCTACGCCGTTTCCCTGGCTATCAGCTGTTGGTATGTCTCTTCATGCAGGATTTTGGGAAGAATGCTTATTTAGAGCAGTCCCTTTAGCAGGCGCTGTATTGATATCAAGAAAAATGCGTATATTCCAATCAGCAAATTCAAATAGAATAGCATGGCTTACGCTAGCAATGATATTGCAAGCTGTTATTTTTGCTGCAGCCCATGCAAATTATCCATCTTACCCATCTTATTCTCGTTTAGTAGAATTAATAATACCATCAATTTTTTGGGGTTTTATTTATATTAGGTTTGGTTTATTACCAGTTATTATTTCTCATTTTGGGTATGATGTTGTATGGTTTTCATTGCCATTGTTTACATCAGCATCTAATGATTTATTATTTGATAAAATGATGGTTGTTATATTAACCTTAATCCCTCTTTGGGTTATCTTAAAATCATATTTAAAAAATAGGCAAATTAATCATATAGATAAGAGTCAATTTAATAGTGCATTTATTCCTGAAGAAATTGTTAGAAAAGAAGATAGTAGAGAATTTAATAAAGAGCTAGTAATTAATAAAAATTATAAACAAATGCTTATTGGGTTATTGTTTATAAGTATATTATGGATTTTTGAATATGCATTTAAGAATGATTATGCAAGTTTAGATTTAGAAATCTCTCGTTCTGAAGCTTTAATTCTTGCTGATGAATATTTAAATAATAATGATATTATTTTAGATCATAATTGGTCTGTATTATCAAAGTTTTATAGTGGGTCGATAAATGCAGAAGATAGATTTATTTGGCAGGTAATGGGATATGAAGTATACAATGATTTAATGGGATCTTATTTAGATAATAATTTATGGAATATTCGCTATGTTAAATTCTCAGGAGATGTAAATGACAAAACAGAAGAGTATTCAGTTATTATTAATCCTGATGGTACATTAAATCAGATTAGGCACAAAATTCCAGAAAATAGGGAAGGTGGTAGTCTTAGTGAAGATGCTGCTAGGATTATTGCAATAGATTATATTACTAATAATTTTAATCTTAGTATATCTGATATTAAAGAAATATCTTCTGAACCATCAAATCTTTTAAATCGCAAAGATTGGTCATTTATATTTTCAGACCAAACCAAAGTATTAGATAGTGGTGATTTAAGAATTAAAATTAATATTGCTAGTAATGAAGTTGTATCAAGTAGCAGATTTGTATATATACCAGAAGAATGGGATAGAAATGATAAAAATAATATGACTACACTTAGCTTAATTCAAATGGTCTGTTCATTTGCCTTTATATTTTTAATTATTTATGCGGTATCTTCTTCTATAGCAAAATGGAGTAAGGGCTCATTTAATGTAGGGCTATTTAAAAAAATATTTTTATTCTTTGCATTTTTGGGATTAATAGATATTATTAATTCCTATCCATTATTAGTATCAGATTTTTCATCTGCTCAGCCTTTTATGAATCAGATTGCTACAAGCCTTATTTCATCTTTATTATATTCATTGGTTCTTAGCTTTATGTTGTCAGCTATATTTGTTAGTATATCTCAAAATAAGCCTATTACTATCCATCGTTTTACGTATATTGAGATAGTAAGCGTGGCATTCATTATTATAGGCTTTACTTATAAAGCTTTTAATGTAAATAATATAACGCCTTCATGGATATCTGGTATGGATGTTGTAAATACATATATCCCTTCTTTAAAGAGCTTATGTAATGCAATTTTTAGTTATTTTAATAAAGTTGTAATAGTGTTATTTATAGTTAATTTAATGGATAAAACTAAGTACTTTACAAGTAAGAAGAGAGGATTGATCGTTATATTATATAGTTCTCTGTTTGCATTCTTGTTTCTAGGAACTTATTTGGGCAGTAATTCAGGGGTTGATAGCATAGGTGTATGGATTTTTGGTTCCTTTTGGATTCTTATGGTTTTTGCTTTATTATACTTAAATCAATTTATTTATAATATGGCAATGATTCCATTGGTTATCTCAATTATTACGGGTTTTAATTTATTAATAGTTAGTAATTCTAATGCTTATCCGGGTATATTTTTAGTAAACATTATTTGTTCGTTTATTATTTTAGTTATAGGTTATTATATGTACTTAAACTTATTGAATTTTGAAGAAAGGGGAGTCAATGAATAGGATTACGCTTATATTATTATCATTAGGTTTTTTATATACAAACACTATCGATGTAAATCATCATATGAAAAATCCATCTTGGATATTTACATTTGGAAATAGTACACCAACTAATATTTATGATAGTTATGGTAGCAAAGGATTTGCATTTAAATTAGCTTACGAGAGGCCTATTGAAGACTCTAGGAACTTTAGAATTAATTTTGGATGGCAGAATATTTCATTTGGAGAAAATTTAGTGTCTTATGATGAGTGGAGTGATTTGCAAATTAGAGAAGGCGAAAAAGCTAATTTATTTGATATTGGGCTTAAGTTTGTTTTAAATGATGGTATAACTGGGAATGGATTATTTCGTCCATATATTAATACTTCATTTGGTCTTGGTTTTTTTAAGCAATATACTGAATATGATTATCCTGATACTTATGCAAATCCGTGTGATGGTAGTTTTTTGTCACTTTTATTTCAACTTTTATTAGATGATAGTCCTTGTGAAGGTGAATGGAATGATAATATGAATACTATTGTTAATGATAGAATGTCTAGTTCATTTATTACTATTGATTTAGGTACTAGTTTTGCGTTTAATAATCGAGCACGCTATGCTATAGATTTTGGAGTTAGATATAATATGATTAAAAATATAGAAGCTAGTGATTGGTCGAGTTGGTATGATTTAGAGCTAGGTGAGCAGTCCTTTGATGAAATTGTTGGTAGAAAGCTAAAGGCAGATTATCAAACTTTTTATTTAGGAGTATCATTCTATTTGGCTCCCTTCTCAAAAAAGAATAAAGAAAAAAGAGGGTATGGGAAACAAATTTAATAAATATTGTTTTAAATCCTCTATAATCCATAATTTATTATATAGGAAATAAATTTATTTATAAACAACATAGCCCTCGTAGCTCAATAGGATAGAGCGTTCGCCTCCTAAGCGAAAGGCTCCCAGTTCGATTCTGGGCGAGGGTACTTTGAGGAAAAAAAATGAAAAAACAAGAAATTAAAAAAGATGTTATAAGAGAAAATATTATAGGTGCTGCTAATTATATGTCTAATAATTCTAGCACTGTTTGGACTTTTGTAGGAATCACGATAGTGATTATATCTATAGCTACAATCTTTTCTAATCGCAAGAAAGATACTTTATCAGATTCTAACGTTAAGATGGGAATCCTCTATAATAAGACTATTAATAATTTATCAGAAAACGATTCATTGCTATTAGAAGATTATGAAAATATATTAAATAATCCAATAACTGATTATGATTATAACCAAGCATTTATTTATGTTCTAAGTAATGCAGTTAAGGAGGATGATAGTGATTATGTACTAGATTTATTATCTGATAATAAATTTTCTAGTGATGATGATATGTTGAATTCATATATTTATATAGTTAAGGCTAATTATTTATTTGTAGATGATGTTGATAATTATATAAAATACTACAATAAGGCAATAAATCGTGTTCCTAGTTATGATTTAAAAGTTGAATGGTCAGGTGACTTAGTAGATTTTTATTTAAAAGACAATGATATTAATAAAGCTAAAAATGTTATTGCTGCTTTGAATAAAGAAATAGATGTTGATGAAGATTTATCTCGTTCAGCAAAAGACGCATTTGATTTTATGGAATCAAAAGTAAATCAATTAATAAATTAATTATTTTTAATACTATTAAATTTTGTTAATTTATCGAAGTTTAAAGTGGGGATTTATCCCCACTTTGTATTTGTAGAAAAATTTTAAGGAGTTGATAAGTGAATAGTAAAGATATAATAGATGCTTTTACGTATGTAGCAAATGAGAAAGGCATAGACAAAGTAAGTTTAACGGCAATTATAGAAGATATATTTTTAACATTAATATCTAAAAAATTCGGTGAAGATAATGAGGATAAATTTAGTGTTATCGTTAATATGGATAGGGGAGAAATTGAAATATTCCAAGAGAAGGATGTGGTGGATGAAATTAAAGATATAAATAATGAAATACTCCTTTCAGATGCATTGAAAATTGATAAAACATTATCAGTAGGTGATATATGTATAGATATTTTAGATCCAGGTACATTTGGCAGAAGATTAATTAATACTGCAAAACATCATCTTTTGAATAAAATTAAAGATGTTGAAAAAAAATCAGTTTATGATGAATTTGTTAATAAGGTTCATGATATTTATTCCGGCTATGTTCATCAAATTCAAAGAAATAGAATTTTCATTACAGATGAAAATAAAAATGAATTAATCTTACCTAGGTCAGGTCAAATTCCAAATGATAGATACAAAAGAGGACAGCAAATCAGGGGACTTATTGATAGTGTTGAATATAGTGTTAAAGGCTTAGAAATAGTTCTATCTCGTACTAGTAACATCTTTTTAAAAAGACTTTTTGAATTAGAGGTTCCAGAAATCGATGATGGAATTATAGAAATTAAAGCTATATCAAGAGAGCCTGGAGAAAGAAGTAAAGTTGTTGTTTTTTCATCTGATAGACGTATCGATGCAGTTGGTGCATGTGTTGGTATGAAAGGAAATAGGATACAATCTATTGTTAGAGAGCTAAATGGAGAGAAAATAGATATTATTAATTGGAGTGACAAGCCTGAAATATTGATATCTAGAGCTTTAGCGCCTGCTAATCCAATTAATTTATTAATTGATGAAGAAAAACCTTATGCTGTAGCAATTTTTGAAGATGATGATTTGGCTATAGCAATAGGTTCTAATGGTCAAAACATTAAACTGGCTTCTGATGTTACTGAATATACGATTGATGTAATCAAGAAAAGTGATTATGAGTCAAATCAAGAAGTTGCCTTGTCTTCGATTGAAGGATTATCTGATAAAATCATAAATTTATTATCGGATAATGGAATTAAAACATCTAAAGACTTTTTAGCTGCTGAGGAAGAAACTTTATTAGAGATTAAAGGATTTGGTGAAAAAACGTGTGATAAGGTTAGAGAGATAATTAAGGAAGGCTTATCTGCTTAAAAAATAATTATATATGGCTGAAAAAAGAATATATCAAATAGCTAAAGAATTAAATATATCTCATGTTGAGATTATTAAATTTTTGAAATCCAAGGATATTGAAGTTGCAAATCATATGGCTCCAGTAGATAATAACATTTATGATTCAATTTTAATGGAATTTTCAAAAGAAAAAGCTTCTATTGATAGGCAGAGGAAAGAAAGAGCAAGACAGGCTATTGTTTCTAATAAAGAAGATGTTATAGAAGATAAAGATGATAGTGATAATGTTGCAGTTTCAGAGGATAAAGATAAAACTGATTTGGAATCAAGTGTTGATAGCGAAAATAAAGAAAATCTTAATGAAAATAAAGAAAGTCAAAATGTAGATAAATCAGAAGTAGTAGATAAAGATAATAGAACAGTTAGCAGCAAAGAAGAAAATGTTGTTACAAAAGAATCACCTAAAGAAGTTGTCAAGAAAAGTCCAAAAAGAAAATTAAAGAAAATTGATATGTCAGCTATAGCTGATAAAATAAATAGTAATAAGAAATCTAAATTTAATAAAGCTGAAATTAAGACAAGTAATGCTTTGCCTGTTAATAAAAAAAGCAAAAAGAAATCAAAGAAGAAAAAAGATGATATAGAAGATTTAGATCAAGAAATTAGTACTATAATTAAAGTTCCTGAATTCACAACGGTTGATGAACTATCTCAAACAATGAAAGTATCTAGTCAAGATGTAATAATGAAATGTATGGGTTTGGGCTTAATGGTTACTATTAACCAAAGGCTTGATATGGATACTATAGAAATGGTTGCTGATGAATTTGGGTTTGAAGTAGAAAGGTTAGATATATATAGCTCAGATGATGATAGTGAAAATATCATGCAAGATGATGGCAGTCTGAAAGAGAGGCCTCCCGTTGTGACTATTATGGGACATGTTGACCATGGAAAAACATCATTACTTGATTATATACGAGACACAAATATTATTGCTGGTGAGGCAGGAGGAATTACTCAGCATATTGGAGCATATGAAGTAAAAGTTAAAAATGGTAAAAAAATTACATTTATAGATACACCTGGTCATGCAGCATTTACTGCAATGAGGGCTAGGGGAGCTCAAGTTACTGATATAGTTGTGCTAATAGTAGCAGCAGATGATGGATTAAAGCCTCAGACGCTTGAAGCTATTGATCATGCGCAGGCTGCTAATGTACCTTTAATTGTTGCTATAAATAAAATTGATTTACCTGCAGCGAATGCGGATAATGTTAAAAAACAGCTATCTGAAAAAAATATTTTAGTTGAAGAATGGGGCGGTAAATACCAAAGTGCTGATATATCTGCAAAAAAAGGTACAGGTATTGATGAATTGTTAGATAAAATATTAATTGAAGCAGAGGTCCTTGATCTTAAGGCAAATTATGATTGTAGCGCAAGAGCAGTTATTGTTGAGTCTAAATTGGATAAGGGCTTAGGTCCAATTGCTACTATTTTAGTTCAGCATGGAACGGTTAGAAAGGGTGATATTTTCTTATGTGGGGCTCAATATTCAAAAATAAGAGAACTTTTAAATGAAAGAAGTGATGTTGTAGAATTTGCTAATCCATCAGACCCTGTGCAGGTTTTAGGATTTAAAAGTGTTCCTAATGCTGGTGATTTATTTCAAATTTATACCGATGAAAGAGAAGCTAAGAAAATTTCCTTACAGCGCTCACAGTTAGAGAGAGAAGCAACCTTTCATCGTCATAGTAAAATAACTTTAGATCAAGTTGGTAAGAATATAAAAACAGGAACTGTAAAGGATCTAAATATAATAATAAAAGGTGATGTTGATGGTTCAATTGAGGCATTAAGTGATTCATTGATGGAATTATCTAATGAAGAAGTTAATATAAAAATTGTTTTAAAATCTGCAGGTATGATTAGTCAAAATGATATAAGTTTAGCTTCTGCTTCTAATGCAATTGTAGTAGCATTTAATGTAAGTGCATCAGTAAATGCAAGGAAACTTGCAAAATCATATGGTATAGAAATACGCTATTATTCTGTTATTTATGAGGCTATTGATGAAATCAAACTTGCATTAGAAGGACTATTGGATCCAGATATAGTAGAAGACTCTATAGGTAAAGCTATTGTAAAAGAATCTTTTAAAATACCAAAGGTTGGTATTATATCAGGTTCTTATGTAGAGGAAGGTAAAATTATTAAAAATTCATTATTGAGAGTTCTTAGAGAAGGTGAGATTATTTATGAAGGTAACTTGACTTCCTTGAAGCGTTTTAAAGAAGATGTTAATGAAGTTAAAAATGGCTTTGAATGTGGTATAGGGATAGCCGGTTTTTATGATTTTAAAGAAAATGATGTGATTGAAGTGTATGCTAAAAAAGAAGTTAAAAGGACTCTGAAATAAAAGTTAACTCTAGAAAACCGTTTAAGCGTTGCGATAGAATTGCAGACCAAATCCGAAAAATTATAAGTCAAATACTTATAAAAGAAACTTATTTTCCTAAATATGTTATGGTTAGTATAGCTGATGTTAAAGTTAGTCAAGATTTACGTAATGCTGATATTTATCTAAGTTTTTATAATAAAGGAGATAGTTTTGATCCTAAGGTATATTTTGATGAACTTAGAAAAAATACAAGTAATATAAAGTATAAGTTAGGTCTTGCTTTAAAATTAAAATACATGCCAAAGATTAAGTTTCTTTTATCAGATGAATATGAGTATTATGATAAAATTAATAGAATATTGAAGGATAATGGATAATCAAGTTTTATCGGTATGGAAAGACCCTGGTATGACATCATACGATGTTGTAAATCTTATCAAAAAGAAAAAAAATATAAGTAAAGTGGGGCATTGCGGTACTTTGGATCCATTTGCTAGAGGAGTATTATTGATATGTACAGGTAATGAAACGAAAAATATTAATAATTTCATGGATTTAGATAAAGAATATGTTGCAGATATTAGTTTTGGATATGAAACAGATACTCTTGATAATACAGGGATGATAATTAAACAAAAAGCGAATTGTAATAATACTGAAGTATGTAAAAATAAAATTGAAGAAATATTAAATGGTTTCATTGGTTATAGTAAACAGGTTCCTCCATATTTTTCAGCATTAAAGTTTAAAGGTATTCCTCTTTATAAATATGCAAGAAAGGGTGTTTTTATAAGAAAGAAAGCTAGGTCAGTTTTTATTGAAAGTCTTAATCTGTTAGAAGTAAAAAATAATAATATTAAAATACATATTAAATGTGGAAAGGGTACCTATATTAGATCTCTGGCAAGAGATATTGCATATAAAATGAATACATACGGGCACTTAAGTGGTTTATCAAGAGTTTCATTGGGTCCATATAATAAAGACAATTCAATAAGGGTGGATGAAATTTAGTATGTCTAAAATTATAGATTTTAATGATGATCATATAGACGTTCCTTCTTCAGTTGTGACCCTAGGTAATTTTGATGGTTTACATTTAGGGCATATTGATTTAATCAATAAATTAATTTCAGAATGTAAAAATATAAAAAACTCTAAAAGTATTTTGATAACATTTAATCCTCATACGCAAGAGGTTCTTAATCCAAATAATCGCATAGAAATAATTACTCCAAATGAAGAGAAAAATAATTTATTATGTGATTATAATATTGATTATATATCAGTCATTAAATTTAATATTAGCTTTTCAAAATTATCTCCAGAAAAATTTATAGATTTAATTGTTGATAAGTATAATCCTAAAACTATTATACTAGGATATGATAGTAGGTTTGGACATAAAGGTAAGGGGGATTATTCGTTTGTAAAAGAATATTTATTTAATAATAATATAAAAATATTAGAGCATAAACCTTATTCTTTAGGAGATGTTGTTATTAAATCAAGTTTGATAAAAAAAATAATAAATGATGGTGATATTGAAAGCGCCAATACGTATTTAGGTAGAGGATTTAGTCTATTTGGTAAAATTGTAAAAGGTGATAAAATAGGCTCATCAATAGGTTTCCCGACGGCAAACCTTTATTTGAATAATAAGCAACAAATTATTCCAAAAGTCGGAGTATATTCCGTAACTTTGTTCTTTGATAATGCTGAATATAAAGCATTATGCAATATTGGATATAGGCCAACTTTTTTTGAAAATGGTAAATTATCAATAGAATCATATATTATTGATTATAAAGAATCTGATTTATATGATAAGCAAGTAAGAATAAGATTTAATTTTCATATAAGAGATGAAAAGAAATTTAAAAGTAAGGATGAATTGGTAAAACAGATAAATAAAGATATTAGAGCTTTAGACAGTATATATTAGGAGATAAAATGACAAGTAAAGTAATAAATAAAACAGATAACCCTGGGTCAACAGAAAATCAAGTAGCTATTTTAACAGAGAGAATAACTTCTATTAATGGTCATTTAAAAACAAATAAAAAAGATCATAGTTCTAGAAGAGGTCTACTATTATTAGTTTCAAGAAGAAGAAAATTATTAAAGTATTTAAAGCGTACTAACTTAGATGGCTATAAGGCATTGATTGAAAAATTAAATATAAGGAAATAAAAATTGATAAAAGAAAAAATAGAAATAGGTGGAAGAGAGCTTTCAATTGAAAGTGGAAAATTAGCTAGGCAAGCTAGCGGTTCTTGTGTTATTCGATATGGAGAAACATCATTACTTGTTGCTGTAACGGCAAGCAAGGGTGTAGAAGAATATAGGGGATTCTTTCCTCTGTCAGTAGAATATAGAGAAAAATTTTATGCTGCAGGAAGAATTCCTGGAGGATTTTTTAAAAGAGAGGCTAGGCCTACAGAGCATGAAATATTAGCTTCAAGGTTAACAGATAGACCTTTAAGGCCTTTATTTCCTAAGGGTTTTAATAATGAAACTAGAGTTGATATATATGTATTATCTTATGATTCTGAAAATGAAGCTGATATTTTAGCTGCTTTAGGGGCATCTTTTTCACTTCTAATATCAGATATCCCTTGGAATGGTCCAGTTGCAACTGTTAGAGTTGGTAGGATTAATGGTGAATTAAAAATCAATCCTTTGAAATCTGAATTAGAAGAATCTGATATTAATATTGTAGTGTCAGGAACCTCTGATTCAATAATGATGGTAGAAGGAGAATGTGATTTTATAACAGAAGAAGATTTTTTAAATATTCTGGAATTTTCTCATGATAGCATCAAGGAATTAGTACAATTTCAGTTAAATATATCAAAAAGTCTTCAAAAAGAAAAAAGAGAGTTGGTTGAACCAATTATTAATGAAGATCTTGTAAAAGCTATTGAAGGTGTTGTAGTACAGGGTGATATAGATGATTTAAATAAGCCTAAGGTTAAAGATGATAGGTATTCGGATATTGATAATTATAAGAATGATATTGTAGAAAAGCTATCAGAAGATTTTCCTGATGATGAAGGTTTTATTAAATCATATATTGATGATAAAATAGCTCATGATTTAAGGATGAATGTTATAAAATCTGATAAACGAGCAGATGGCAGGGATACCAAGACAGTACGTGATATCCAAATTGAAACTTCTATTTTACCAAGAACTCATGGTTCAGCAGTTTTCACTAGAGGTGAAACTCAAGCATTGGTTGTAACTACTTTAGGAGGTAAGAGGGATGAACAAATGCTTGATAATATAGATGGTTTAGTATATAAGAATAATATGTTGCATTATAATTTTCCATCTTTTTCTGTAGGTGAAGCAAGGGGAAAATTTAGCCTTTCAAGAAGAGAGGTTGGTCATGGAAATTTAGCAGAAAGAGCTGTAAGAAAATCCTTGCCTGCATTTGAAGATTTTCCATATACCACTCGTCTGGTATCAGAGATTTTAGAATCCAATGGTTCCTCTTCTATGGCTACGGTATGTGGTAGTATTTTAGCTTTAATGGATGCAGGTGTCCCAATCAAAGAGCCTGTTGCGGGTGTTGCTATGGGCTTGATTAAAGAGGGCGATGATTATGCTGTTTTAACTGATATATTAGGAACTGAGGACCATATAGGAGATATGGATTTTAAGGTTGCCGGATCAGAAAGAGGAATTACTGCAATACAAATGGATATAAAAATAGATGGTTTATCATTAGAGATAATGAAAGCAGCTCTTTCTCAAGCAAAGGATGCTAGAATACATATTTTAAATGAAATGTTAAAAGCTCTACCAGAACATAGAAAAAGATTGTCTGCTCATGCTCCTAAGATTGTTCAGACATCAATTCCTGTAGATAATATAGGTGAGTTTATTGGTCCTGGTGGTAAGAATATTAAAGCATTAGCAGAAAAGTATGAATGTGAAATTAATATAGATGATGATGGATCATGTACCATACTTGGGCAAGACCAAGATCTCCTAGATGAAATAACAGATCATGTATCTAAGTATAGCTTGAAACTTGAGATAGGAGAGGTGTATGATGGTGTGGTCGTTAAAATAATGGATTTTGGCGCATTTGTAAAAATTACTCCTAATAAAGATGGATTGGTTCATATATCTGAAATTAAAAAAGAAAGAGTAGAAAAAGTTTCAGACCATCTTAAAGAAGGTGATGAGGTTAAAGTTAAAATACTTAAGATGGAACATGGTAAAATTAGTTTAAGTATGAAAGCTCTACTTTAAATGATAGTTGGTGTACCTAAAGAAATAAAAAATAATGAGAAAAGAGTTGCACTTACACCTTATGGTGCAGAGGAACTTGTTCGATTAGGCCATGATGTATATATTGAAAAAAATGCTGGTCTGGGAAGTGGTTTTTTAGATTCATCATATACTGCTGTAGGAGCTAAGATTCTTAACAGTATAGATGAAGTCTACTCTTTGTCTGACTTAATAGTAAAAGTTAAAGAACCTCAGCCATCTGAAGTTAATCTTATAAAAGAAAATCAACTGGTATTTACATTTTTTCATTTTGCCGCAGATAGAACATTAACAGAAGGAATAATAAATACCAAAAGTATTGCAATAGCCTATGAGACGATCGAGGCATCAGATGGAAGTTTGCCTATTTTGATTCCGATGAGTGAAGTTGCTGGAAGGATGTCGATTCAAAATGGTGCAAAATGCTTGGAAGGTAGTATGGGTGGCAAGGGTAAGCTTTTAAGTGGCGTCCCAGGCGTTGAACCTGCAGTTGTAACCGTTCTTGGTGGTGGAATAGTTGGCACAAACGCTGCAAAACTAGCAGCAGGATTAGGTGCCCAAGTGAATATATTAGATATTAATATGGATAGGCTTAGATATTTAGATGATATTATGCCAGAAAATGTTACTACAATTTATTCTAATCATCATAATCTATTAAATGCATTAAGCTATACAGATTTATTAATAGGAGCTGTTTTGATACCCGGAGCAAAAGCACCTAAACTGATTAAGAGAGAAATGTTAAGTAATATGAAATATGGCTCTGTTATAGTTGATGTTGCTGTTGATCAGGGTGGATGTGTAGAAACATGTAAGCCTACAACACATAAAGAGCCTACATTTATTGTAGAAAACATTGTCCATTATTGTGTTTCTAATATGCCTGGAGCTGTACCCTATACATCAACATTAGCCTTGACGAATGTCACTCTTCCATATGTTAAGCTTTTAGCTGAAAAAGGACCAGGGTCATTAAATAATCCTATATTTAATGGTGGTGTAAATATTTACAAGGGTAAGGTAACCCACAAAGGAGTATCAGATGCCTTTGGCTTGCCTTACGAAGAATTTACTCTTTAAATATCTTATTAATCCTTGATTCATTAATATTATAATTATTATATTAAAGTATTACTTTAAGTGATTTTTATAAATACTCATGCAAATAAAACAAATAAAAAAATTATATTATTCAATAGGCGATGTTAGTAAAATGACTGATTTGAAGCAATATGTCCTTAGGTATTGGGAGACTGAATTTTCTGTATTGAATCCTGAAAAAAATAAAGCTGGAAATAGAAGGTATAGAAAAGAAGATATTAAGATTATTAGGCATATTAAAGAATTATTATATGATAAGAAATTTACAATTCGTGGAGCTAAACAATATCTTGAAGATTATTATAAAAATAAGGATTCAGCTTCTAATATTGTAAGTATTTCTTCTCAAACAGTAGATAAAGAATTTCTTCTTGAATTAAAAAATCAATTAGAAGAAACTATTCAGTTATTAGCAAAACTTAGAGATTAATTCTTCGGGACGTGGCGCAGCCTGGTAGCGCACTTGACTGGGGGTCAAGGGGTCGTAGGTTCAAATCCTATCGTTCCGACTCTCGAGAATTTGAAAAGCCCTTCAGAGATGAGGGGTTTTTTATTCTCATTCACATATTCAATTCAAATCAAATAAATC